>SAMEA104315439__coassemble_127_pt1 | contig 43831 bp, 31 predicted proteins | sample SAMEA104315439__metabat2_low_PE_011 | metagenome-assembled genome bin SAMEA104315439 (sample SAMEA104315439) | gut metagenome | biome: Monkey gut; feature: monkey-associated habitat; material: faeces | place: China | collected 2013
AAGTGGAATACATCTTTGTAGATGATGCTACAAAAGATAACAGTATAGGAATTCTTGAACAAGTGTTTCATCAATATCCTGAACGGAAAGAAACAATCAGAATAGTACGGCATGAGAAGAATCAAGGTTTGCCAGCCGCTCGAAATACCGGTCTCAAAATAGCAACCGGAGAATATGTTTTCCATTGTGATAGTGATGATTTTTTGGAAGTAAATGCTTTGGAAAGAATGTACACCACTGCACAACAAGAGAATGCTGATATTGTTTGGACAGATTGGTTCTTGACCTTTGAACAATCGGAACGTTACATGAAACAACCGGCATATGATACTCCGATGGATGCATTGAAAGCCATGTTAGGTGGTGCTATGAAATATAATGTATGGAACAAATTAGTAAAGCATTCTTTATATACGGATAATGATATCGAATTTCCAGCCGGTTATGGTATGGGAGAAGATATGACTATAATGTTACTCTTTGCATACGCACGTAAAATAGCTTATTTACCTCAAGCGTTTTATCATTATGTAAAGCTAAATACGAATGCTTTTAGTAATACATATTCTGAAAAGCATCTTTTTGAGTTGCAGCATAACGTAACTGTGATAGAAAACAGGTTAAGAGCAATATTTGGAAGTCTGTTGGAAAAAGAAATTGCATTTTTAAAGTTAGAAGCAAAATTCCCTTTTTTGCTGTCATCCGACAATCAAAAACAAAAGTTATGGAAAGAATGGTATCCTGAAGCAAACCGATACATTTTAGATAACAATAATATATCTGTTCGAAGCAAGTTGATTCAATGGTGTGCTTGGAAGCGGCTGAATTTCATAGTCTGGTTTTATCGTTGGTTGATGAATAAAATAGTCTATGGCATAATTTACAAATAAGATGATAAAGTTTATTGGGATAATATTCACTTTAATAGTGACTGATTTTTATTTATTTCCATTTGAACCAATAATGCTCCCCGGAATAAATGTGAAGATGATTCTGGCAGGATTGTCATTGCCTTATATTGCTTTTCTGTTAGCAAGTAGAAAGGGCGCACTTGTAGGCAATGATTTTATAAGTATCATCTTATATGCCATCCCTATTTCATTGTTTAGTTTCCTATCCAATGTATGTAATGACACTTATGATTATTCTTTCAATTTCTATTTCGTTTCAGTCTTTGTATGGATGGGAGCCGCGTTTATGGTAGTAAGTTTGATAAAGGCTGTTCACCAGGAATTGAGTGTCCAATTGCTTGTAAATTATCTTATAGGTGTATGTTGCTGCCAATGTATTTTAGCATTGAGTATGGAATATAATCCTTCATTAAAAGAATTTATAGACAGTATGATGGGAGGAAGTGAAGCCTTTATGGGTGATGCGGGAGAACGTATGCATGGATTAGGTTGTGCTTTGGATGTGGCTGGTGGACGTTTTGCTGCAGTACTGGTTATGACGGCTTTTTTATTGACTAAAACAAACAGCAAAATAGAAATGAGGTATTACATACTTTCATTCTTTGTTATAGCTGTAATAGGAAACATGATAGGACGTACAACTACTGTAGGTGTTTTATTATCGATAGTTTATTGGGGGTATGATTTATCAAGAGGTAATAAATCCAGTAATGGATTTGGCAGAAATCTGTTAAGTGGTGCATGTTTCATCTTGCCTTTACTCATGTTTTTATATTCCACAAATACTGTTTTCCAGGAACAAATCCGTTTTGGATTTGAAGGATTCTTTTCATTGGTGGAAACCGGACGTTGGCAGACTTCTTCGAATGATATTTTATTAAATCACATGTTTGTACTTCCCGATAATTTCAAAACATGGATTATAGGAGATGGATACGGCGCTAATCCAACTGACAATGACCCTTATTATATAGGAAAGGACTATCATGGTTTTTATATGGGAACAGATATTGGCTATCTTCGCTTCATATTCTTTTTTGGCCTTTTAGGAATGGCAAGCATGATTGCTCTATTTTTTCGTTTCTGGCGGATAGGTTATAATCGCTTTTATAATTTAAGGGATTTAGTAACGTTGCTTCTATTCCTTAATTTAATCATTTGGTTTAAAGCAACTTCGGATTTGTTGCCCATATTTGCTATACTTCTCTGTATAAATAAGGAAGACCAAGAATCTTTCGATTCAAAAGCTGCGCTTGTAATCGAATAAGTTAGTGTCATGAAAATCATCTATTGTAACCACTCCACCTACAACCCTGGAGGTATGGAGCGTGTGCTCCTCAACAAGGTGGCTTGGTTGGTGCGCGAGAAGCATTGGCAAGTAACTGTGGTGACCACAGACCAGAAGGAGCGTGCACCGTTCTATCCTTTTCCCAAGGAGGTGAAGATGATTGACCTTGGCATCAACTATTCCGACGACAACTGTTTGGGTACATTGCGCAAGGTGAAGGGATATTTGAGGCGTCGCAGGATACATCGCCGTAGGCTGACGGAACTGCTGATGCGCGAGAAGGCTGACATTGTGGTATCTTTGTTCCCTTCTGAATCCTCGTTCCTGCCAGACATCAATGACGGAAGCCGTAAGGTGCTGGAACTTCACTTCTGCAAGTTCTTTCGTCTTCAGTATGGTCGTCACGGACTGATGGGAATGATAGACCGCTGGCGTACAAAGATGGACGAGCGTTTGGTAAGGCGGTTTGACCGTTTCGTGGTGCTCAGTTCTGAGGATGCTGGCTACTGGGGAGTATTGCCAAATATACAGGTTATCCCCAATGCAGCCCGACATCTTGGCGCTGGTTATTCCGACGGAACGTGCAAGCGTGTAATAGCTGTAGGACGACTTGATTACCAGAAGGGGTTCGACCGTCTCTTGGAAGCATGGGATATCGTGCAGAAAGACGGAAAACATCAGGATTGGCATCTGGATATCTATGGCCAGGGAGAGTGGAAGGAGATGCTGCAACAGATGATAATCAGCCGTGGTCTGAGTGAAACTGCCACCCTGCATGAGCCTACTACCCAGATAGGTGACGAATATGTGCGCAGTGGCATGCTGGTGATGAGTTCCCACTACGAGGGATTTCCCATGGTGATGATAGAAGCAATGGCTTGCGGGGTGCCAGTTGTCTCTTTTGACTTCAAGTGTGGTCCGCGAGATATCATAGACGAGAATGTCAACGGGATTCTGGTGCATGAGGGAGATATCAGCGGGCTGGCCCGTGCTATGATGAAGCTGATGGATAATGACTCTCTGCGCCATCGCTTGGCTTCCAATGCACGCAGAAAAACAGAAATCTATTCTGAGGAGAATGTAATGGGGCAGTGGGTGAGCCTCTTTGAGGAACTTGCCGAGAGCAGATAAAGTGAGAGAGAAGGAAATGAAACGGTTGTTGCAAATCAATCCCGTACTGCGTACAAGCACTTCCACAGGGCGTATTATGCAGGAGATAGGCGACTTGGCTATGGCCAATGGCTGGGAGAGCTATGTGGCTTACAGCCGTGGGCGGGATGGGATTCGTCCCTGCACCTCCCATCTGTTGCCCGTTGGCAATAAGGCCAGTGTGGCTTGGCACGGACTGATGACTCGTCTCTTTGACCGTCACGGATTGTCTTCTGCGCATGCTACCCAGGCATTCCTGCGTCAGGTGGATGCTCTGCAGCCCGATGTGATACACATCCACAATCTGCATGGCTACTTCCTGCATTACCCTCTTCTGTTCCGCTATCTGAGCAGTCATAATATTCCTGTCATCTGGACGGTGCATGACTGCTGGCTCTACACTGGACATTGCTATTATTACTCTGCGGCAGGATGCCAGCGCTGGCAGACGGGCTGTGGAGATTGCCCACAGAGACGTGATTTTCCTGCCAGTTGGTTGGTTGACCGCTCACGGAGGAACTATATAGATAAGGAGAATGCTTTTACCTCTTTGCCCAAGGGGCTTCTCACATTTGTTCCCGTCTCTGAATGGATGGCTGGTGAGATGAACCGCTCTTTCCTGTCTGGATGTGATATACGTGTCATTCATAATGGTATAGATACCGACACTTTCTCGCCTCAGGATGGCAGTGCGCTCTTGGCACGCTATGGGCTTGAGGGCAAACATATCCTGCTGGGAGTGGCCAGCATCTGGAGCCGCGAGAAGGGACTCGATGATTTCCTTCGTCTCTCCACCATGCTCACTCCCGATGAGTGCATCGTGCTGGTGGGAGTGGACGAACACACAGCCAAGCGCCTGCCTGCCAATATCATTCCTATTCGCCGCACCGAGAATGTGCAGCAGTTAGCCCAACTCTACAGCGTTGCCACTGCCTTTGTGAATCCCACTTGGCAGGACAATTACCCCACGGTCAATCTTGAGTCCATCTCATGTGGTACTCCTGTGGTCACTTACCGCACAGGCGGCAGTCCCGAGTCTGTCACACCTCAAACAGGTATGGTGGTCAGTCAGGGTGATGTGGATGCACTGCTCCGCTCTGTTCGTCAGATAGAACATCTTGGCAAGGAGTCCTTCGTTGACCCCTGCCGTCAATACGCATTACAGCACTTCCGCAAGGAAGACCGATATAAGGATTATCTGCGCCTCTATGATGAGGTGATGCAGAAAGCACGTTAATCACAGCATATTTCTTTTTCCAGATGAAAGTCCTACAGCTTGGTAAGTTCTTCCCTATACAGGGGGGAGTTGAGCGGGTGATGGTTGACCTGATGGGTGGATTGTCGGAAAGGGGAATTCCTTGCGACATGCTTTGTGCTGCCGTGGGGGATGACTGTGGGGAACTTAAGGTCAATGAGCATGCAAGCATCTTCAGGGTGCCTGCCTGGGGCAAATTGGCCGCCACGATGATCAGCCCTTCGATGGTAAGCACGCTCAAGCGCATCTGCCGGCAGTACGACATCATCCATGTGCATCACCCCGATCCCATGGCTTGTCTCGCACTCTACCTGTCGGGCTACAGCGGACGTGTGGTGCTTCACTGGCACAGCGATATAGCCAAGCAGCGTATCCTGCTCCAGTTCTATCGTCCCCTGCAGCAGTGGCTCTTGCATCGTGCTGATGTCATCGTGGGCACTTCGCCAGTCTATCTGGCCCAGTCGCCTTGTCTCGAGCACTGGCAGCACAAGGTGGTGGCTCTGCCCATCGGCATCCAGCCATTGCAGCCTGACTCTCAGGCTGTGCAGGCTTTGCGCCGTCAGTATGGCGGGCGGCATGTGGTGTTCTCTTTGGGACGGTTGGTGCACTACAAGGGTTATCGCTATCTGGTAGAGGCTGCCCGCTATCTCACCGACGATTATGTGGTGCTCATAGGCGGTACAGGAAAACTGCATGATGAGTTACAGTCGCTTATCCAGCGCTGGCATGTAAGCGACCGCGTACAGTTGCTGGGCAGGGTGAGTGACCATGATTTGCCAGCCTATTACGGTATGTGCGACCTCTTCTGCCTCAGCAGTGTGCAGAAGACCGAGGCTTTTGGCATCGTGCAGATTGAAGCCATGTCGTGTGGCAAACCAGTGGTAGCCACCCGCATCCCGCAGTCGGGAGTCGCTTGGGTCAATAGCGATGGCGAATCCGGACTCAATGTGGAACCTTGCGATGCACGTGCTCTGGCCCATGCCATCATGACTGTCTGTTCCGACGATGCCCTTTACCAGCGTCTCTCAAACGGCGCACGTGAGCGTTTCGACAAGATATTCACTTACGACAAGATGATTGATAATACACTTACAATATATAACCAACTATGAGAAAAACTGTAATAGCAACCCGATCGAGTGAGGTGGAAGCAAAGGTGCAGACCTGTGATCGGGAGATTATTGGAGCACCTACCAGGATGGTGAAGCGTGGGCTTGATGTTCTGGCAAGTCTTTGCGGCATGATTGTCTTTTCACCTCTTTTCTTTATTGTCTGGCTGGCCGTACGCCTTGAGGACGGTGGGCCTGCCATCTTCTCCCAGCAGCGAGTGGGCTACAGGGGACGTGAGTTCACACTCTATAAGTTCCGCTCCATGGTGGTCAGCTCGGAGGCTGACGGGCAGCCTGCCCTTTGCCAGAAGAATGATGCCCGTCTCACCCGCGTGGGCCGATTCCTGCGCGACCATCATCTCGACGAACTGCCGCAGCTCTGGAATGTGTTGCGCGGTGATATGTCCTTTGTGGGTCCACGTCCGGAACGCCGTTTCTTCGTCGAGCGCATCAAGGCTGTCAACCCCGACTACGAGTTGCTCTATCAGCTTCGTCCAGGCCTCTTCTCATCGGCTACGCTCTACAACGGCTACACCGACACACTGGCCAAGATGCTTGAGCGCCTGCGCATGGACCTCGAATACTTGCACAACCACTCCTTGTGGCTCGACACCAAGATCATCTTCATCACCGTGATCAGTATCATCACGGGCAAGAAGTTCTGATGTCTGCCGGGATTCAACCAATCAGGAATCGAGTATGAAGAGACGCACCAACCTGACGCTCCGCCGAATGGGGCGAAGATATATGATGGTCAATGCCGCATCGGCAGCGCAGGATACGGCCGATGTATATACGCTCAACGAGACTGCCGCCCGCCTGTGGGAGCGGTTGGGCGATGATGAAATCTCCCTGCCCTCGCTGGCCAGTTGGCTTGCCGGTGAATATGGGATAGCCTACGACGATGCTCTGGCTGATGTCACCACACAGGTGCAGGAATGGCGGGAGTTCGGACTGATAGAATAGGGTAGCCACCCGATACACATACGTGCGTGCGCACACGTGCATGCGTAATATAATAAGGTAATATAGAGTCCAGGAGGAACAAACTTGGATGGAATGACCTGCAAACTATGACCAGCCGTGAGGCTCGTCTTGTAGGGTGTTTCTCCTGGCTCTTTTCAGCACAATGCTTCCCTGTGGAGATGGCTTCAAGCAAGCATCTGCGCCGGTGAGCAGCAAGAAACACAAGCAACAGGAGGATAGAGTGAAGAGAGACGACAGCCTGGGCACCAGTCCCAATATTCCTTCGGCCGCATGCCGTACAGCGCTGCTGCAGTTGTTGCAGTCGGCTCTGTGGGGACGTGCGCCACAGGAACAGGCTTTCCAAGGGCTTACACGCGCCGACTGGCAGAGCATCTTCCTCACAGCCCAGGCACAGACGGTGATGGCGCTTGCCTTCCAGGCATTCGAGTTCCTGCCTGATGAACTCCTGCCCGATGATGCGCTTCTCACCCGATGGATGGTGCAAGCCGAACAGGCCGAGCAGCACAGCCGTCACATGAATGATGCGCTCGCTTCGCTCTGTGAGTTCTTCACCACACGCGGTCTGCAGCCTGTGGTGCTCAAGGGCCAGTCGCTGGCCCGCCTCTATCGTCATCCTCTCGCACGTGAGTGTGGTGATATCGACCTCCATTTTCCCATCCACGGGCAGGCTGCCCAGGCACTTTGTGTCCTTCGCGATGCCGGTGTGCATCCTCAGCCCAAGCCCGATGGCAGTTACCTCTACAGCTGGCAGGATGTGCCTGTGGAGCATCATCCTCGGCTCACCGACCTTGCCAGCCCCTTTGCCCGCAGGCGTCTGTCAGGGATGCTCAGCTGTTTTCCATCCCAGAGAGTAGCCCTTGGCATGGGCACTCATGCGCAGATTATGGTGCCCGAGCCTACTGTTTCGCTCTTCATCCAGAGCACCCACATTCTCAAGCATGCTATGGGATGGGGGATAGGCTTGCGCCAAATGGCCGACATGGCAGTCAGCCTCCACAGTGAGCACTCGCGCATTGACGGCCGCGCCTATCAGCGGGCTTGCTCGCAGGCACATCTCCTCCAGTGGAACGGCTTGCTGCATGGGTTTCTCACCCAGTGTCTGGGATTGCCCCTCCAGCGGCTTCCCTATGCCGACCGTCTCTTCGACAGCCAACCCTTGCAGGAACGTGTGTGGAGGGACGGAAACTTCGGACTGCTTCACACCACCCGCATCGCTTCGCAGTCTTCCTGGCGCAGCAAGTGCCGCACGGCAGTCTCCATGCTCCGTCATGCACGCTTCGGGTGGACCTATGCTCCTGCCGAGACCCTCTTCACAGCCCTTCAGCTGATGGCAGGACAGTTCTCCACAGGAGCACTTCATACAGATGACCACAATGAGTGATACTCAATCGACATACAGTTTCAGGGTGGGAGGTTTCCTCTTCAGCCTGACTCTTCCCCAGCGGCAGGATGTCAGCTTGCTCCTGCCATCGTTCAGCGCCTTCCGTTGTGAGCCAGAGGCAGGCGAACCTCTGCTCTTCACGTTCACCACCGAAGGCCAGACTCTCTGCCTCACAGGCAGCGAGCAGATGATAGAGCAGAGTGAGAGCGACTTGGGGCTGGTGAGCCTCTGGCGCAGTGCTGACGGTTACATCATGCAGGTTCGTCACACTGCCGACGCTCCCTCTCACACGCTCCTTTGCAACGATGATTTCACCCACATGAGCGCCACTCTGCATTGGGCCGATCCTATGGTCTCATCGGTGCTCAGTTCTATGTTGCGTATGGCTTTTGCCCAAGCCATTCTGCCTCACGGGGCCATCTCGCTGCATGCAGCGGCAGTGGTGCTTTCGGACAGCGCCTATCTCTTCATGGGACAGAGCGGAACAGGCAAGAGCACCCATGCACGGCTGTGGCAACAGTGCTTCCCCGGCTGCCTGTTGCTCAATGATGACAATCCCATGCTGCGCCTGCATGACGGGCAGGTATGGGCCTATGGTACCCCTTGGAGCGGAAAGACTCCTTGTTACCGTTCCGAACGCTATCGGGTGCAGGGGATAGTGCGACTGGCTCAGGCACCCCACAACAGGTTCCTGCCTGCCACCGAAGTGGAGGCATTCAGCCTGCTGTTGCCGGGCATCTCGGCCATTGGCCAGCACGAGCGCTATTACCAGCTCATGGCCGACACGCTGGCCCAGGTGGCACTCACCGTCAGGGTAGGCGCACTGGAGTGTCTGCCCGATGAGGCTGCCGCCCGTCTCTGTGCCGCTTCGCTGGCATGAGCAGTTGGTCTGTACACATTATATATATAGAATTCTATCCAACAACGAAATAATAGCATAACTACAACAATGATGAAGAAAAGAGAGATTCTGATAGGCTGCGTAGCAGTCCTTATGTTATTTCCATCCTGCGCATCGCGCAAGAATATCGCTTACTTCAGTGACATGCAGCAGGGTCAGGGCTACGAGTATGACAGCCGCTATGAAGCCACTGTGCACACCCATGACCGCCTAAGCATCGTGGTGAGCTGCAAGCGTCCCGAATTGGCACTGCCCTTCAACACGCATGCCAACAGCATCCAAGTGGGTGCGGACGGCACTGTATCCACCTCCTCAGGCGGCTCCCAGGAGAAGGGTGCCAAAGGTTATCGTGTGGATGTGGATGGCAACATCGACTTCCCCATCCTGGGCACTCTGCATGTCGAGGGACTTCGCGTGAGTCAGGTGACCGAAATGATCAAGAACAAGATAATAGAAGGCAACTATATCAAGGACCCTCAGGTGTCGCTCGAGTTTCTCAACTTCCGCTACACAGTGCTGGGCGCTGTGGGCCATGCCGGCACCTTCTCGGTGGATGATGACCGTGTGACACTCCTCGATGCCATTGCCAATGCCGGCGACCTCAAGTCGAATGCCAAGTTGGGCTCCGTGGCTGTCATACGCGAGAACAACGGTGAGCGCAAGATATATGTGCACGATATCCGCAGCAAGGAAATCTTCCAGTCGCCCTGCTACTATCTGCAGCAGAACGATATCGTGTATGTGGAGCCCAAGCATAAGTCCCGCGAGCGTGAGGGTCGCATCTTCCAGATAGGCGGCATCGTACTCTCACTGGCCAGCGTGGTGGCTTCCATGCTGTGGGTACTCAAGAAGTAACAACGAACACATTCTATCCCTATGACATACGAACAAGAAAAGAACAGCCAGGACATCAACCTGAAGGACCTCTTCTTCTATCTCCTGGCTCGCTGGCAATGGTTTCTCGCCAGCATGTTGATCTTCGGTGGACTGGCTTGGCTCAAGTATGCACGCACTCCGTTCACCTATTTCCGTCAGGCTACGGTCATCATCAAGGACCCCTCCAACAAGACCTATACGGCTGGGCTTGACCGCTATGACAACTACATCAACAAGGTCAATGTGGCCAACGAAATCCTGCAGTTCCGTTCCAAGAAACTCATGCAGGAGGTGGTTCGCCGCGTGCATGCCGATGTGAGCTATCAGTACAAGGACGGACTGCGCACGAGCGAACTCTATGCTACGGCTCCTGTGGCTGTCTGCTTCCCCGATGCAACGCCCGAAGCATACATCTCGCTCAATCTGCGCGTCGAGGATGAGAAGCATGTGCGCATCACCGACCTCAGTAGTGCAGGCGAGGGCGATTCGTGGGTGATAGCCATGAAGGATACCGTCAAGCTGGGCGGTATGCGCCTGGCAGTCTCTCCCACCAGCTATTGCACCCGCTCGTGGTTTGGCAAGGAAATCAATGTGAGCAAGCGCCCGCTCTCGTCAGTCGCCGCCTATTATCTGGCCAACTTGGGTATCCGACAGGAGGAGGATGCTTCCAGCATTCTCACCCTCTCACTCAAGGATGCTTCTCCCTCACGTGCCGAGGATGTGCTCAATATGCTCATCACAGCCTACAACGAGGACGCTATCCGCGACAAGAACCAGGTGGCTGTCAATACCGCCGACTTTATCAATGAGCGTCTCATCATCATCAGCCGCGAACTGGGTGGTGTAGAGAGCGAGCTTGAGACTTACAAGCGTGACAATCGCATTCTCGATATCGACAATACCGCCAGTGCCTATCTCGATGAGAGCCGCAAGTCCAACAGCGAAGCGCTGGAGATGGAAACGCAACTCCGACTGGCCAATTATATAAAGGAGTATCTTGAGGACCACACCAAGGACGGCGACCTCATACCCAGCAACACAGGTATCGACAATGCCAGCGTGGAGAGCCAGATAAGCCAGTACAATGCCATCAAGCTCCGTCGCGACAAACTCATAGAGGACAGCAGCAACAGCAATCCCGTGGTGGAGGAGCTCAACAACTCGCTGCATGCCATGAAGCAGAGCATCATACGCGCTGTGGATAACATGATAGTGAGCATCAACGTGAGGAAGCGCGATGCACAAAGCCGTGAGGTGAGAGCACAGTCGCGTGTGGCTTCTATCCCCACCCAGGAGCGTGAGATGCTCTCCATCGAGCGTCAGCAGAAGATCAAGGAGGCTCTGTACCTGTTCCTGCTCAACCGCCGCGAGGAGAATGCCATCACACAGGCTATGGCCGACAACAATGCACGCGTCATCGATGGTGCCACTGGTAGCAATGCTCCTATCGCTCCTGTGCGTTCACGCATCATGCTGCTGGGTTTGCTCATCGGTTTTGCTCTGCCTGCCGTGTGGCTCATGGTGCGTCTCTTCATGGACACTTATGTGCACAGCCGTCGCGACCTCAAGGGACGTGTGAGTGTGCCTTTCCTGGGCGAGATTCCTCAAGGCCGCGACAACTCACGCTCCAAGGGCAAACGACAGGAGATGGTGGTGACAGCCGATGGAAACGATGTGACTTCAGAGGCATTCCGCATCCTGCGTACCAACATGGAGTTTATGGGCCGCAAGGAGCATCCTGCCAAGGTCATCACCTTCACCTCCTTCAATGAGGGAGCCGGCAAGACTTTCATCTCGCGCAACCTTGCACTCACGCTGGTATTTGCCAAGAAGCGTGTGCTGCTGCTCGATATGGATATCCGCAAGGGTACGCTCAGCCATCACATGCATGGGCATGGGCGCCAGATGGGACTCACAAACTATCTGGCCGACTCCAGTGTGCAGATAGATGATATCATCCGTCCCGTGGAGGGTATCGATGGGCTGGACATCATCCCTGCAGGCACAGTGCCTCCCAATCCTGCCGAACTGCTCATGGATGAGCGTCTGGACAAACTGGTGGAGGAGTTGCGCCAGCGTTATGACTATATCGTGGCCGACAGTGTGCCTGTAGGCATCATTGCCGATGCTTCCATTGCCAATCGTGTGGCCGACCTCACCATCTTCGTAGTGCGTGCAGGCAAACTCGACCGACGCCAGTTGCCCGACATCGAGAGCCTCTATCAGGAGAAGCGCCTGCGCAATATGGCTCTGGTGCTCAATGGAGTGGATGTCGCACATCGTGGTTATGGCTACGGATATGGATATGGTTATGGTTATGGCTACGGCTATGGCTATGGCAAAGGAAAGAAGAACAAAAAATAAAAGAGAATGAATAAGATAGTCAAGTACTAACCTTAAAAAAAGTAAAAGATTATGAAAATGACAAGACAGTATGAGTCACCGCTCACTGTGCGCACTCAGGTGCAGGTGGAGAAGGGCTTCATGAAAGCTTCGGTGACAGTCAAGAACGAAGACTCGGACAATGGACGTGTGAAAGAGCATCAAGTGAACACGGATTTCAACTACGAACTGGACGCTAACAACACGTGGAAGTGATAACAGTAACTAAACCTCATACATTATATATATATACCATTATGAGAACGCATGATTATCTTCTCGGTCTCTCCCTGCTGGCTCTGGTTGCCTGCAATCAGGAGAACATGCCCGAACGTCCCACCCCCACACCAGGTGCGGAGGTGAAGTTTGGTGCTTCGCTCAACAAGACTGATGTTACCCGCACCATCTACGGTGATGAGAACAGCAACGCCTTCCCCATCTATTGGGTGAAGGACGACAAGGTGCTTGTCACCTCTCCCCAGTGCCTGAACGGCCGCAACACCGCTCAGTACAAGGTTTCTGTACCGCCTGACAAGCAGCAGAACTATGCTAACAGCCTGGACAAGACTGGTGAGGCGGGTGTTCAGTGGGGGCAGAAAGACTTTGCCGATTTCTATTCGGTTTATCCTGCTGACAATGCCAGCGTGCAGGGCACTACATTCAGCCTCACAATGCCCAATGTGCAGTATGATATTCTGGATAACGAAGACAATAAGGTTTATGCCGACATGAACGCATGTTTCATGAGTGCTGTCAGCAAGGGTGTGACCAATGGTTCTGAGGTGAACCTCACCTACACTCCTCTCTCTACCGCCATTCGCTTCACCTTGCGTGGTCCCTCGTCTGGCGATCCTCATGTTCAGACAGACAGTGAGGTGATTATCAGCAAGGTGGTGCTCAAGGCCGACCAGACCCAGATCATCGCAGGTGACTTCACTGTGGATATGAGCACAGAGACTGTGACCCCTGGCGAAAAAAGATACAATGAGATTACGCTCTACACCCATTATGCTGAGACCGGCGGTTATCTGACGCTGGGACTGAACGATGCGGTGGAGCTGAATGCCTTTGTCATCCCTTACAAGGACCTTGTTGTCAATGAAAAGTGGAAGCTGGAGGTGACTACTGCCGAAGGTAAAGTATATACCACCTCTCTGAAAGGAACAGGAACTGGTGACGGTACGCTGAAGCCAGGTATGATTCATCGTTTCAAGGGACAGTTGCCCTCTCTTCCTGTTCCCAAAAAGGATTGGGATCCCTCCAACTGGATGGTCAACGTCCCCCGCAACGTATATCTCTCCGAGATTTCCATCCCTGGTTCTTGGAACTCACTGAATGATGATTATCAGGATGTGAATGGTTCAACCGAGGAGATATGTAAGGCGGCAATTGAAGCTCAATATAAAGTAGGCGTGCGTGCTTTCCATATTGATACGAGATGGACACCGACGAGAAATCCTTATGATATTGTAACAAATAGTTTCGCTTCTGCACCAACGATATTACGTCTGGGAACAGCCGTTGGTGGAGCTACTAACAACTATGGTGGTGAGAAACTTACGAGGAAAGATAATCTCTCGTTTGAAAATGCTCTGAAATATATAACCTTTCATGTGCAGTCAGATGAGTACATGATGGTATTTTGCACCTTTGCGCAAAAAAGTTATGAAGAGACAGAAGGAGGCTGGATGCAGGCAGTCAGTGATGCATGTGCTGCAAACAACAAGATTATCGATGCACGCACGATTTCTTCCAATACTGTAGTAGGTGATGTGCTGGGTAAGGTGATTGTCATCGTGAACTGTGCGAAGGATCCCCGTAAAATCGATAATCTTCCTAAGGGCAGCAAGTGTCTCTTTACTTACACTCCTTTGGAGTTGGACGAGAACCGATATAAAACCCAACCGTGGTGTACGGGTGCTATTGTAAATTGTGCAGATGCTTCTTTGAATATGTATAGTGCGCAGGCGCAGATAATGGCCAGTCCGATGGATGCAGCTAAGGGATATACAGTTTCTGGTCGCGGCTATGCACCCGCTTGGGCAGAACGCAAGCAGAAGACAGAGAATATTCTCAAGTGGTCGCTGGACAATTTCCAGAAGAAAAATTATGCACATTGTGACTGGTTGTACAATGGACTGGGAGGCTACCTCTGTACAAGTGGCGGAAAAGAGGTCAAGGATTCTCAGAAGGAAGTTGCCAAGGAACTCAATCGGTGGATAGACAGTAAGATGAAGCTGATGGCAGCTAAACCGACAGGGGAACAAACTCCATACTATCCTGTGGGTCTGGTGCTGATGAACTATGTGACTGATGCCACTTATGGTGTTCCTGTTGTGAAGGGTATTCTCTCGCACAACAACAAGTTCCGAAAGGCTTATGACCCCAACAAGGATCCCCTTGACCCATCCAACAACGGGTCAACGTCTGATGTCAATTCCGCTGCCCCTGGTTATAACTCGGGCATGAAGGACAAGGGTACAGATGCCATTGGCTGGACACGTTCGCATTAAATAGTTCCCATCCCACTTGGGAGACGTGCTTCCACCCTCTGCCGAGGGGAGGCACTTCTCCCAAGCGGGATTCTCTGATTATAACAACCTCTCATTTTTTTTATCCATCCATGCTGACTTGCAGACAATCGGCTTCCCTCTGGAGGAAAAGCGCACGACAGGCTTTTCCAAGTTTTTGTTGAGGCCGAAACAGAGCAGCGCACATACAACCAACAGTATCCATCACATTATGAAAAAGAAAGTCTTTTACGTTGTATCGGCGATGGCAGCCGTTCTCCTTGCTTCCTGCTCACAGGACGAGTATAACCGCACTTCGCCCAAAGACAACATTGTGGCCACCATCCATCCCGCAGCCACTACCCGTACAGCCGTTGACCAGCCAGTAGAAAATGCCCAGGCAGTGGGCATCGCCTGGACAGATGGCGACCAGATAGGTGTATTCGACCACGAATCTGTCACCCAGCGCCGCTACAATAAGGTTGGAGCAGGGCGTGAGGCATTGGCCAGCTTCACTGCTGTAGGCGAGGCATTTGCCGAACCCACATACGCCTATTATCCCTATGATGCAGCTAACGACAACAAGGAAATCACTTCACTCACAGGCACCCTCCCCGCTGTGCAGAATATGGACAGCGGCATCCTGCACGGTGACTATAAATATGGTCGCGCGAAGGCAAGCGGAGCCAGCGGACATGAGTTCGCCTTCACCCACATGTTCTCACTCGCACGTGTCACTGTGGATGCTTCAGACACACCGCTCGCAGGTGACAAGTTGCGCGAGGTGAGTGTAAGCATCACACGCGATGATGCTCCTGTGGCAGTGGCAGGACAGTTTGAGTTCAATGCCCGCAATGGTGTGTGGATGCAGACCGATGCAGGAAGCGGCACCGTGAGCCTGCAGTGGACCGATGGCCCCCAGCTCAACAGCAGCCTGACAGCCTACATGAGCATGTTCCCCACGGTGAAGAGTGGCGATACCTTCACCATCACCGTCAGCACACAGAACCATCGTGCCTGCTTCTCTGCACAGAGCCGTGCCGACTTCCAGCGCGAGAATATCTACGGACTTCCCCTCCTGCTCAAGAACTACTCTTCGCTGGTGGTATATGACAACGAGGGCAATCTGAAGTATCCCACCGAAGGCGTTGAGACAGGAACCTTCACCTGTGCTACACTCAATGTGGATGGTCTGCCATCAGGTATCAACAGCGATGGTCCAGGCAAGCAGGGTACTGTAATCCTGGGCGACAAGGCCAACTTGCAGGGATGGGATTTCCTGGCAGTGAGTGAGGACTTTGAGTACCACACACAGCTTGCAACAGCCATGAGCAACTACAATGCAGGAACATATCGCGGTTCGCTTGGCGTACACAACCTCAGCCAGCGTGCCGATACCGACGGTTTGGGCTTCTTCTGGAAGAAGGGGCTGAGCGCCACTGGCGAGACTATGGTTCAATATACAGCCGAGATAGGTGGACTTACCGACGGAGCCAACACATTGATCAAAAAGGGCTTCCGTCATTATGTGGTCACTGTGGCCGATGGGGTGGATGTAGATGTCTATATCACTCACATGAATACCTGGAGCGATAATAACCCGTCCTCCTTCGAACCCGTACAGATAGCCCAGCTGTGCCAGTTGCGCGACTATGTGCTCGCACAGCTCAAGCAGAACAAGCGTCCGGCCATCGTGATGGGTGACACCAACATGCGCTACACCCGACACAAGGTACAGGACAACTTCATCACTCCCATTGCACAGGCTGGCTACGAGGCCATCGACCCCTGGGTGAAGTTCCACCGTAATGGCGAGTTCCCCACGTGGGGAGGCAAGTCGTTGATGATCCGTAGCAACTTCAAGGGCGATACCAAGAATGACATCTGCTGCTCTGACGACCAGAGAGGCGAGGTGGTGGATAAGGTGTGGTACATCAATCATCCCCTGTCCAGCGTGCAGTTGCAGGCTGTGGATTGCCGGAATGATGTGGAAAACTTCGTGAAGAGCACAGAAGCGGCTGAGTATAAGGGTGTGGACACCGAGGATGCCAACGGCAATATCCTTACCAACCAGACGGTAAGCTTCGAGAGAAAGATAGGATTGGCCGACCACTTCCCTGTGGTGGTTGATTTCAAATATACTATAATAAAGAAGTAATATGAAGAGGATGTACCTGCTGGCGGCCATCGTGGGTGTTGTGCTGCCGCTCTTCTGCTCATGTGCAGGAGATGAGACAGTGGGCAGTGGGCAGCCTCAAGTGCAGACCATCACTGCAGCTATAGCCGACCCTTCGGCGCCCGAACAGACGCGCACATGCATCGACATGAGCGATACAGGCAATGGCTATTTGGGCTTGCTCTGGCAGCCTGCCGACAGCATAGGCGTGTATGGCAAGGCTGGTACCCGCAATGCTCTGTTTCTCAGTGAAGCGCAGGGCAGTGTACCACAGGCGGACTTCAGCGGAATGATGGACGGTGACGACCAGCCCTATCGTGCCTACTATCCCTATAGCGCCGGCAATGACGGTGCTGAGATAACCGCCTTGAGGGGACATCTGCCGCAGGTACAACCCTTTGATGGGGCTTCGGGCCGGCTCACAGGTGACTATAAATATGGTGCGCCTGTGGGCCAGAGCCGTCGCTTCAACTTCCGTCACCTGTTCTCCATGCTTCGCGTGACAGTGGATGCCAGCGGCACCTCGCTTGCCGGTGAAGCATTGGACAGGGTGGAGCTGACCGTTACCGACGGGCAGGGAACTCCGCGTGACATCTGCGGAAACTTCACTTTCAGTGCCATCGACGGCACTTGGGGCAATGTGACAGATGCTTCCGGCAGCGTGAGCATGGTGTGGACAGCCCGTCCGCAGCTGGCCGAGGGCAGCAGCCATCAGGGGTTCATCACCGTGATGCCCACCGTGAAAAAGGGCGACAGGATAAGCGTAAGTGTGCAGACAGAGGCACATCTGGCCACATTCACCGCCATCTGCCAGGCCGACTTCGAGGCTGAAGTGGTGTACAACATCCCCCTCAGCCTGAAGAACTATGCAGCTCAGGCAGAAACCTTCGGCTACAAGGAAAGGAAGATGCCTTCCCTTAGCCAGTTTGGTTTCTCTGTGGAGCAGAATGCGGGCAAGTTGCTCAACAACAAACTTGTTTGGAACAGCCGCAACCAACCGCAGTTCAACAGCGTGAGCACCTATCCTGCTACGATAAGCGGCAGTGAGGTGAGCCTCATGATTCCCTATCTCTATGACTTCCATCTGGTGCCCACCTTCACAGCCAGCGAGGGTGCTACCGTGAGTGTGGGAGGAGTAAAGCAGACCAGCGGAGTGACAGAGGTGGATTTCACGCAGCCCGTAACCTACACGGTAGAGTCCGATGGCATGAAGCGTGACTATGTGGTGAGCATCACCAACACCGGTTTGCCTGTGGTGGTGGTACAGCAGTCGGCATCGGGTGACTTCAGTCCCGTATTTTCCGGTGTCACTATAGTCAACCGGTTTGTGGATTTCATGGTGCGCGACAAGGCTACCGAGTGGGTACAGGACGACCAGCTGACCATCTACAATGCCGATGGCACACTGGATGTTCCCACTGCGCTGTGTGGTGTCCGTCTTCGTGGAAACACCTCGAAAGCCTTCCCCAAGAAACCCTTTGCCATCAAGCTGGTAGAGAAGCAGAAGGTGCTGGGTATGCCCAAGCACAAGCGCTGGGTGCTGCTGGCCAACTGGATCGACCACTCCATGATACGCAATGCTGTGGCATTTGACCTGGCACATGCCTTCGAGCGTGCCTGGAAGTCGGGAGCCATCGAGGAGGGAATTCCATGGAACGTGCACGGACAGCCTGTGGAACTGGTCATCGACGGCCATCATGTGGGCAACTACTATCTGTGTGAGCAGATCAAGATAGGTTCCAAGCGTCTCAACATCCAGGACAATTATGAAGATGCCTTGGAGAAGACGCTGGAGAAGTGCGGCTATCTGATGGAGGTGGACAACAACTATGACGAGACCTACAAGTTCATTACCCGCCATTACTCCGTACCCTTCATGTTCAAGGACGATATGCTGAGCGATGAGATATTTGCAGCCGTCAAGGCAAAGGTGCAGGGGATAGAGGACAATATCTACAACGGGAACTTCGCTGCTGCCTATGAGGATATGGACATCTACAGCGTCATCGACCAGTGGCTCATATGGGAACTGACCATGAACCATGAGTTCCTTGACCCCCGTTCGGTATATTATTTCATGAACGGCAACGGCAAGCTGTCGGCTGGTCCGGTGTGGGATTTCGACCGTGCAACCTTCCAGAACGTGGAGAATGCACGCAGCCAGGGCAGTTCGGGCGACCGTCTGAAGCCCTATGACCAGTGGATATGCTGGAGTGCCAGTCCTGTGCCGGGCGGCACAGAGAAAAGTATGCAGAAGAGTACTTCATGCGTCTTCTACCCCGCATTGGTGAAGGATCCCATCTTCCAGGCTGCTGTGCAGAAGCGTTGGGCTGTGCTCTATCCCTATCTGCTGAGTGTGAAGGACGACATCAGCGCCTATGGACAGAAGCTGGAGCGCTCCTATGAGGTGAACAGCCAGATGTGGCCCACCAGCAAAGCTGCCATCCAGAAGTACAAGAACAACTTCAGCGACTGGAGCGGCGACGAGAACATCTCGGCCTACAAGGATGTGATAGACAACTTCCTGACGGTGTATCAGAAGAGGCTCGACGGCATGAACATGCTCATCACCTCGGGACGCTTCGCCAAGTAGGCAAGGGTGTGACTGTAAGCACCAGATGTGGGCTGAAAGCCCAGGATTGTGGATAGTTGGCTCTTCGGAGCACAGAAAAGAAACAAGTACAATACATATATATAATAATGTATAAGAGAGAGGAAAGGCTATGGCCAGGTGGCTGTGGTCTCTTCCCCTCTCGTTTTTTATGAGAAAAAGTTTCTTAGGCCACTTTGCCCAGTAAGTTAGGTATCCTATTCTGGATAACAAAAGAAAAAACGTGTCACAGACATCAGACAATAACAAACGAATAGCCAAGAATACGCTGCTGCTATATGTGCGTATGTTCTTCACGATGGGAGTCAGCCTCTTTACCTCACGTGTCATCCTGAACACTTTGGGCGTGGAGGACTATGGCATCAACAACGTCGTGGGCGGAATAGTCACCATGTTTGGCTTTATCAACAGTTCCATGTCATCGGCCACACAGCGTTACATCACTTTTGCTTTGGGCAAAGGAGACAAGGACCAGCTCCATACCGTGTTCAGCACTACGCTGCAGATACATGTGCTCATAGCAGGACTGGTCATCGTCTTGGGCGAAACAATCGGCCTCTGGTTTCTGTACAACAAGTTGCAGATACCGGCCGACAGGATGGACGCTGCATTCTGGGTATTGCAGTCCTCCATCATCTCTTCGTTCATCATGATTATCAGTGTACCCTATAATGCCTGCATCGTAGCACATGAGAAGATGTCGGCCTTTGCCTATATGTCCATATTGGAGGTTGTGCTGAGGCTGGCCATCGTGTATGTATTGGTAATCTTCTCTTTTGACAAGCTGATACTCTATGCATTCCTGCTGGTGCTGGTTCAGATATTCATACAGATTTGTTATTGGACATATTGCAGGAAACACTTTGAAGAAACAGAATATCGTCATGCCTGGAACCGTTCTTTGTTCAAGGAGATGACAGGTTTTGCCGGGTGGAGCATGTTCGGCAATCTGTCGGCAGTGCTGTTTGGACAGGGGCTCAACATCCTGCTCAACATCTTCTTTGGTCCAGTGGTCAATGCCGCCCGTGGTGTGGCGGTGCAGGTGCAAGGAGCTATCCAACAGTTCGTGGGTAATTTCCAGATGGCGCTCAATCCTCAAATCACGAAGACGTATGCCAAGGGCGAAATGGCCGAGATGCACAAACTGATGTTCCGCAGTTCGCGCTTCTCCTTTTACCTCCTGTTCTTCCTGTCATTGCCAGTACTCTTTGAGACCAACTTCATCCTGACTGTGTGGCTCAAGACTGTGCCCGAGAACACAGTGGTGTTTCTGCGCATTATGATATGCACCGCATTGATATATTCCATTGCCAATCCCTTGATAGTAGCCAATCAGGCAACGGGAAAGGTCAAGGCTTATCAGGCTATTTGTGGCACTATCCTCTTGATGATACTGCCGGTTTCCTATGTCTGCCTGCGGTTGGGATGTCCGGCTTACGCTGTGTTTGTTGTGCATTTCATCATGGAAGCCGTCGCTCAGCTTGCTCGCATGATTATGTTGCGGCCCTTGATAGGACTCCGTGTTAGGGATTATCTCTGCAATGTCTATAATAGAGTGTTTGCTGTTGTCCTGGCTTCGTCGCTCTTGCCATGGCTGGTTTATGCGAACATGCAGGACAATGTCTGGAGGTTCTTTGCTGTTGGGATAGTTTGCGTGTTCTCCGTAAGTTTCTCTACCTACTTTCTGGGACTGTCGGCCAACGAGCGACTGTTTGTCAGGAGCAAGGTTTTGGCTATGATTCAGAAAATCACAAGACGATGATAGAAGTAAAAGACAAGAAGAACTGTTGCGGCTGTTCAGCTTGTGCGTCTGTCTGCCCCAGGCATTGCATCACGATGGTGGAAGACTCTGAAGGTTTTCTCTATCCACAGGTTGATGAGAAAGCCTGTGTGAACTGTGGTCTTTGCGAGAAGGTCTGCAATGAGTTGCAGCCGTACGATACACGAGAGCCTTTGCAAGTGCTTGCCGCCATCAACCAGAATGAAGAGGTTCGCCAGAAAAGTTCTTCTGGTGGAATCTTCCATCTTCTTGCAGAAAAGACAATAGGCGAAGGTGGTGTGGTGTTTGGTGCACGATTTGATGAGAATTGGCAGGTGGTGATTGACTATGCAGAGGATATGAAAGGCGTAGAGGCTTTCATGGGCTCAAAATACGTTCAGGCACGCATGGAAAATGCGTATGTAGATGCCCTACGCTTCCTAAACGAGGGAAGGAAGGTACTTTTTTCTGGAACGCCTTGTCAGGTGGCAGGCTTACACAAATTTCTCCGCAAATCATATGACAATCTTCTAAGTGTTGATTTAATATGTCATGGTGTACCAAGCCCAAAGGTATGGAGGATGTATCTAGAAGAGGTGGTAAAGCAAGGTCAAAGTATCAGCTGTGTAGAATTCCGTAACAAAGAGAAAGGATGGAAGAACTTCTGCTTCTTTCTTAGTCATAATGGAGTTGGTAAGACGGATTCCATGCTTTCGCCTTTCACAGAAAATCATTATATGAAGGCATTCTTAAATGACATCATTCTTCGTCCTTCCTGTTATGACTGTAAAGCGAGAGGGTGCAGTAGCCAAAGTGACATTACTATAGCTGATTTCTGGGGAATCAAAACACTATTGCCAGAAATGGATGACGACAAAGGAACAAGCCTTATCTTAGTTAATACGGAAGCTGGGAAAACCACTATTAGTGGTGCAAAGGTAACGATGGCATCAAGCACCTATGAATGTATCAAGCACTTCAATCCTGCATGCTGTTACTCTCCTAAGGTACATCCCAAACGTAAAATGTTCTTTAGGTATTTGGGGAAAAAAGAACTGATATCTTTGATAGATGAATGTACGAAGGTTCCCTTTGGGCAACGAATGCGGATGCTCATGTGGCGTTGCAAAGCTTTTGTCAAGTGTATGCTGAAAACGCTTTTTCCATAGAGTAGGGGAAAAGTGAAAAAAAACAGGGAGGACATGCAATTATAGGAAAAGTTTGTTCTGTCATCCCACAAGATAGCGTCCATAAGTTTCAGAAGCAAGGATGACGGTTGGCGCAACTATAATATGGTGATAAGAATAAAGTGAGATATTAGTGTATCAAGAGGCGGATGAGTGTAGCAACATTTACACTCATCCGCCTCTTTTGTTTCCTGTCCATCCCACATCGGCAGAGCGGAAGTGCAATCCTGCACAGCCGAAAAAGGCAGGCGCAAAGGGATGAAGAGTGCCACGAAATGATTATCTTTGCAACTGAGATGGCAATAGCCATGGTTGTATGTGAAACAGGAAGACAAGTTGAGATTGGCGGAATGAAAGATTTGTTCCAAGCTGGTGCAAAAAGGAATAGACAGTAATATGGCAGAAAAAGACAACATACCTGAAATGCGGCCAACGTTTGATGCTATACGCAGGACAGACGAAAACGGCAATGAATATTGGAGTTCGCGTGACCTATGCAATGCTATGGGCTATTCTACAAATTGGAAATTCCAAAACGTCATAAACAAAGCGATTGCCGTAGCCAATCAAAAAGGAATGAATATTGATGACCATTTCAACCAAGCGGTTGATATGGTCAAACTGGGTAGTGGTGCATATAGAAAGGTAAACATCTTCCGGCTGTCTCGCATGGCCTGCATGATTATAGCCGAAAATGCAGACGGAAAGAAACCTCTCGTACAACAGGCAAGGGAATATTTTTCTCAGTCTGTTCCAACTTCGGAACTCATAAGGAACTCTCTGGAATCCAATATTATACTGTATAAAACTGCACAAGGTGAAACCCGTATAGAAGTAATATTCAATAACGAAACATTCTGGATGTCGCAAAAGCGCATGGCGGATTTGTTCGGTGTTGATGTAAGAACAGTGAACTACCATTTAGGGCAGATTTACGAGACTGGCGAACTGCAGAAAGAAGCAACTATCCGAAAAATTGGGATAGTTCAAAATGAGGGCGATCGCGATGTGGAACGAACTCCCCTGTTCTACAATCTTGATGCCATTATTGCTGTTGGATACCGAATAAATTCCATAAAAGCCACACAGTTTCGTATTTGGGCAACTTCTGTGTTGAAAGAGTTTATCATCAAAGGATATGTACTGGATGATGAGCGTCTGAAGCAAGGCAAGCATTTCGGTAGGGATTACTTCGATGATTTGTTGGAACGTATTCGTGAGATACGCACGTCTGAACGTCGCTACTATCAGAAGATAACAGACATATACTCAGAGTGCAGTGCCGATTACGATGCCAAGTCAGAAAGCACCAAACTGTTCTTCAAAATGGTGCAGAACATGATGCATTTGGCAGTCACCCATCACACTGCTGCTGAGATTATCTATAACAGAGCTGATGCAGAACGGCCCAATATGGGTCTTACCACATGGAAGAAAGCGCCCGACGGACGTGTGCAAAAGTCGGACACGATAGTTGCCAAAAACTATCTGTCGGATACCGAAATTGGTCAACTCAACAGTATCACGACTTCGTTTCTTGACTTTGCTGAGACACGTGCCCAACGTCATATCATAACGACAATGGAGGATTGGCGCAAGCGACTTGACCAGTTTCTTACAGCAATGGACTATGAGGCAAATGCATCGGCAGGAACCGTGTCGCATGAGGAAGCAAAGGCTAAAGCGTATGGCGAGTACAAAAAGTACAAAGTCATCCAAGACCGTTCATATATCTCTGACTTTGATCGCTTCAACAAGAATGATGACGATGCACCTTTGCTCCCGTTTAACCTCAATCCAGAGGAAAAATGAATTTGCCTGCCAAGCTGGTGGACTACTTCAGAACTGAACAAGGGGCGCTTGCTCTTTTATGTGAAGTTTGATGGAGGAGAGGCTTGTCTTGACAAAGAAAGTTTCGATTCGTTGTTCTCTTGTGACACAGCGTCAAACGGAAGGCACCTCCACCCCAAAAAGGGGCAGGAGTGACAACAGAAGCAGTACAATTCCAAGGCAAGTGACAACGGATTCAGTATGACTTCTACAACACTGTCCACTGATTCAGTTTATGAATAGGAAACGTGTTTTAGCGAAATCAGGAAAAGACATAGGTGGAAAGGCCGAAAAAACGAAGCAAGGTTACTTTGCAAAGTATCGTTGGATACTTTGCGATTTATCCTTGGATACATTGCCAAGTATCCAAGGATACTTTTTCGAGCCAAATTTTTGCAGTGCTCAGCATGATAAACGAAAAAAGAGAGGAATGTTCCTCTCTTTTCTTGTCTTGAGCCGATAGGGGGACTCGAACCCCCGACCCACGCATTACGAATGCGTTGCTCTACCAACTGAGCCATATCGGCGAAACCGACGGCAAAGGTAACACTTTTTTTTGGATTGCCTTGGAATGCTGTGGGGAAAATGTTGTGTGGGGATGCAAGTTTGTGTTCATGGCTGGCCTGGAGCGATAGACGGGACTCGAACCCGCGACCCTCGGCTTGGGAAGCCAATGCTCTACCAACTGAGCCACTATCGCATGTTTTCCTTCTGCAAAGATACACCTTTTATTTGAATACGGGACAAGAAAGGCGGAAATTTCTTGGTACATGCGGCAGCTTTAGTCGGCTTGTCTGCCCTGAGGATGCCTTTTCGTGCACCAAGGTTCCTCTGCCTTATTGTGCTTCAGGTTCGGTGGGTGCAGGCTTGACGGCTGTTACGGTGAGAATGCCTTGACTGACCTGGAAAGAGATTTCGAGGGTGGAGAAGGGTAGCACATAGGTGCGTGTGGGGTCGTCCTGATAATGTGGGCGAGGGTCGGAAGCCAAGATGGCACGCAGGCTCTCACGCTTGGGTTGGGGGATGAGACTCTCCAACTGGTGAGGAATCTCCACTTGCAGAGGTTCGATGGTCTCGTTCTGCTTCTGCGCAAAGCCGCCGCTTGCCTCGGGATGACAATCCACGTAGGGCAGATAAGGTTTGATGTCGAGGATGGGTGTGCCGTTCATCAGGTCGGCTCCATCCACTTCGATGACAGGACCTTGAGGTGTGTGGAGGTCGATGGAGAGAATACGCACACAGGAAAGCCCGATATGGTTGGGACGGAAAGGGCTGCGGGTGGCCCATACACCCATGCGTCGGTTGCCGCCCAAGCGTGGTGGGCGCACTGTGGGTCGCCAAGGCTTGCCGTCGTGAGCCAGACTGAAATCCCACAGAAGCCAGATGTGGCTGTAGCCTTCCAGTCCGCGCAGCGCATCGGCATTCCTGTATTCGGGAGTGAAGACGATGCGTGCAGGCAGTCCGCTCACCAGTCCGCTCTGGCGTGGCACTCCAAACTTGGTGGGGAAATCAGTATGTATGTGTGCGATGATATGCATGGCGGGAGACTATTTGCTGCTCTTCAGGAAGCGCAGCATGTAGAGCACTCCGGCTGTGGTGAGGCCGAAGGGAAATGCCCACCATACACCCGTCACTCCCCAGTGACAGGGAAAACTGAACAGGTAGCCCAGCGGGAGAGAGACAATGAAGTAGGCTATGAAGGCTATCCATACCATGGGTTTCACGTCGGCCATTCCTCGAAGGGCGTTGGCAAAGACGCATTGCATGGCATCACTGTACTGATAGATGCACAGGGGGATGACGAGTGAACTCACCATCATGCAAACCTCTGCATCGTGGGTGAACCATGCACCCAGGTGGTGGCGAAGCAGGAAGATGGGGATGGCCAGCACGGTGCCCATAATCCAGGTAAGATGCAGACCGGCAAAGGCCACGTTGCGCGAGTCGGCTATGCGGTCTTTTCCCCGGAAGTAGCTTACGGCAATGGCCACGGCTGCTGCCATGCCGTAGAAGAGCATGAAGCAGAGTTGGCTGATGGTGATTACTATCTGGTGGGCAGCCAGTTCGGTGCTTCCCAGCCATCCGATGTAGAATGCGCTCAGACTGAATGATGCGCTCTCCATACCCATCTGCATCATGACCGGCAGTCCCAGATGAGTGAGCTCACGCAGCGAAGCACGCTCCACACGGGCTTGGGCGTAGCAGTCGCGATGCTCGCTGTATCGACGTGTGTGGCGGAACACAAGCACCATCGTCACCCACATGGCTATACGGCTCAGCAGAGTGGAGATGCCTGCACCCAGGAGTCCCATCTCGGGACAGGGGCCAACACCGTAGATGAGCAGCCAGTTGCCTATGATGTTCATCACGTTGCCACCCAGCAGCACCCACATGGGCAACTTGGTATCCTGGATGCCGTCGGAGAACTGCTTGAAGGCATTGAACAACATCTGTGGCAGAACACTCAGCGTGAGCACCAGCAGATAGGGCCTCATGAGCGGGATAAGATGTATGGGCAGTCCCACACGGTCCATAAACAAAAAAAGCACAGCCATAACTGCCATCAGCGCGCTCGCCATCAGTGTGTTGGCAACAAGGCCGTTTTTCAGTTTGCCGCCTATGAGGTGGCTGTTGCCCTGTCCCAGCAGAGCGCCCACCACAGGAGTGAGTCCGTAGGAGAACCCCATTCCCGCTATGAGCACCATGCCCATGATGTTGTTTACGAAGCCCGCTGCTGCCAGTTCGTCTGTGCCGTAGTGACCTATCATCAAAGTATCAGCAAAACCCATTACGATAGTGCCCAGCTGGCCTATCATAATGGGTATGCCTAATTGTAACAGTTTAGGATAATGTTTGCAGTACTTTCCCTTCATCTTGAGTCTTTTTTGGTCGGCGCGGCTGGCTTGTGCCATGTCCGCTTGGCCTGCCCTTGGGGCAAAGCGGCTGCAAAGTTACTCCTTTCCTGCTTAATTACCAAATGTGAGTTGCCCGTCCTTGGCATCCACTCTGATGGGACGCTCGCGGTCGATGCCACCTCCCAGCAGTTTCTTGCTCAGGTCATTGAGCAGCAACCGCTGTATGGCTCTCTTCACGGGACGAGCACCAAAGTCGGGATCGTAGCCAGCGTCGGCCAGCAGGTTGATGGCCTCGTCGGTGAGTTCGAGCTTGATACCGTTCTGTGCCAGCATCTTGGTCACACCGCTTATCTGCAGCCTTACCACCTGACGGATTTCGCCCAGCGTGAGCGGCTTGAAGATGATGGTCTCATCGATACGGTTGAGAAACTCGGGCCGGATGGTCTTCTTCAGCAGCTCCAGTACCTGTCTCTTGGCCTCCTCCTGGTCCTTACAGTTCTGTATGATCTGGCTACCCAGGTTGCTGGTCATGATGATGATGGTGTTCTTGAAGTTGACTGTACGGCCCTTGGAGTCGGTCAGTCGTCCGTCATCGAGTACCTGCAGCAGGATGTTGAACACATCGGGGTGAGCTTTCTCTATCTCATCGAAGAGCACCACCTGATATGGTTTACGCCTTACAGCCTCGGTGAGCTGACCGCCCTCGTCGTATCCAACGTATCCTGGAGGCGCTCCGATGAGCCTGGAGACGCTGAACTTCTCCTGATATTCGCTCATATCTATTCGCGTCATCATCTGCTCGTCGTTGAACAGATAGTCGGCCAATGCCTTTGCCAGTTCGGTCTTTCCCACTCCGGTGGTACCCAGGAAGATGAAGCTTCCGATGGGCCTCTTGGGGTCTTGCAGGCCGGCTCTGCTACGTCTGACGGCATCGCTCACAGCCTGAATGGCTTCGTCCTGTCCTATCACACGCTTGTGCAGTTCCTCTTCCAGGTGAAGCAGCTTCTCGCGCTCGCTCTGCAGCATACGGCTTACTGGAATACCTGTCCAACGGCTCACCACATCGGCGATATCGTCGGCAGTCACCTCCTCCTTCACCATAGCTTCGGCTCCCTGCGTCTGATGCAGTTCATCCTGAATCTTCTTGATATCCTGCTCCAGCTGCTGCAGTTTGCCATAGCGTATTTCGGCCACTCGTCCGTAGTTGCCCTCTCGCTCGGCTTTCTCTGCCTCAAACTTGAGCTGCTCCATCTCCTGCTTATCCTGCTGAATCTTGTTGACCAGAGCACGTTCTCCCTCCCACTTGCTGCGGAAAGTCTTCTCCTGCTCCTGCAGGTCGGCTATCTCCTTGTTCAGAGTCTGTAGCTTGTCAGAGTCACCCTCACGCTTGATGGCCTCGCGCTCAATCTCAAGCTGCTTGAGGCGTCGGGTAAGTTCATCCAGCTCCTCGGGCAGAGAATCACGCTCCATACGCAGCTTTGCAGCTGCCTCATCCATCAGGTCGATGGCCTTATCGGGCAGGAAACGGTCGGTGATGTAACGTGTGGAGAGTTCTACGGCTGCTATGATGGCATCATCCTGTATGCGCACATGGTGATGGTTCTCGTAGCGCTCCTTCAGACCTCTGAGGATGCTTATGCTGGCGGCAGTATCAGGTTCGTCCACCATCACAGTCTGGAATCTTCGCTCCAGAGCCTTATCCTTTTCGAAGTACTTCTGGTACTCGTCCAGTGTGGTGGCACCTATGCTGCGCAGTTCACCTCGTGCCAGAGCAGGCTTCAGTATGTTGGCAGCATCCATGGCACCTTCGCCCTTGCCGGCACCTACCAGTGTGTGTATCTCATCGATGAAGAGGATGATGCGGCCTTCGCTCTTGGTCACCTCGTTGACCACGCTCTTGAGCCTCTCCTCGAATTCGCCCTTGTACTTGGCTCCAGCCACCAGAGCACCCATATCGAGGCTGTAGAGCTGTTTGTCCTTCAGGTTCTCGGGCACATCGCCACGCAATATCCTGTGAGCCAGACCCTCTACGATGGCTGTCTTACCAGTACCTGGTTCGCCTATCAGTATAGGGTTGTTCTTGGTACGACGCGACAGAATCTGCAGCACACGCCTTATCTCCTCGTCACGTCCTATCACGGGATCCAGTTTGCCTGCCCTTGCTTCATCCACCAGGTTACGTGCATATTTGCTCAGACTCTGGTAGGTGTCTTCGCTCGACTGGCTGGTCACCTTCTGTCCGCCTCTCAGTTCGCTCACTGCTCGCTTGAGATCGTCCTTGGTGAGTCCCATGTCCTTGAGAATCTTGCTGGCAGTGCAATCCACTTCGGCAATGGCCATGAGCAGATGCTCCACCGATACATACTCGTCACCTCCCTTCTGTGCCAAGTCTTCGGCTTTCTGCAGCACCTGACTTGACAGCTGGCTCAGGTAGGGTTGGCCTCCCTGCACCTTGGGCAGACTGCTTATCTGTGCATCCACGGCTTGCTGCACCGTGGTGGGGTTCATTCCCAGCTTCTGGAAGATGAACCGTGTGACCTCCTCGGCCACCTGCATCACGCCGCTCAGCAGATGCTCAGGCTCAATGGCCTGCTGCCCCTGGCGCTGTACGCGCTTGAGAGCTTCCTGCACTGCCTCCTGGGCTTTGATGGTGTATTTGTCCATGTTCATATCTTGTCTCCTTTCTTTTCTTTAATGTTTCTGCTATGATAGTTACAAGAAGCATGCAAGTGGCTATGCCTCAGACATTTTGGCGTATCATTGGACAAATTGTCGTAAAGCAGCCTGCGCTCGCTTCTGTCCTATGGTACAAAGTGTCATGCCTCGCGCGCGTATTATATATATAATGTATAGGGCAAATGTCTGTGTGCGCTGGCATCCGCCGGAGAGTTCAGTAGCGAGGTGGCTTTTTCCTGTTTGTCGATTATAGGTTAAGGCAAATCCCGCTGCAGTGTGGTAGCTCTTGCCGGTACGGCAGTGGACGAACTTTCTCTCCTTTGAACGTGGGTGGGTCAGAATATATTTGTAACTTCGCAGGGTCAGTCGTGTGTTACTGATTGAAAACGAACCTCTATGAAACAGATTTTGTCCTTCGTCATTCTGCTCTTGTTTCCCTGCCTCATGGTACAGGCCAATGATGCGGTGTATTATGCTTCGGGCAGTTTTCTCTTTCCCACGCGGGAGACAGATATCTCAGTGAGCAAGGAGATACTGACCATCACCCTTCAGAAGGGCGATTATGCCAGTGTGGATGTCTATTATGAGTTTGCCAATCCAGGAGAAGCCAAGACGGTGCTGATGGCCTTTGACGCGGGAACAACCTATAATGTGTTTGCCCCCTTCAACCGCTCGGGAGTGCATCCCTTCATCAAGGATTTCACAGTGACCATGAATGACCGTCACATCGCACACCGTAATGCCGTGATAGCCGAACCCAATGACGGAGGGAAGTCAGACACCCAGTGGGACTATACAAAACTGGATGTCAATGACTGGAAGGCTTATGGGGAAGTGTCTGAAGAGAAGTTGCCCATGGACGGATGTCTCTATAATCCGCGCCTTGACAGCACCATCTCCTATTCCTATGCCTATTTCTTTGACGCACCTTTCCGCGAAGGAAAGAATGTGGTGCACCATACTTATCGCTACCATTTCAGTCAATACGTCGTGACCAACCAGTTTGAGTTGCCTTATTGCCTGGTTCCTGCCATTCGTTGGGCCAACGGGCAGATAGATGACTTCACGCTGCGCATCATCGACCGGCGTGGTGACGGGTTCTGCTTGGTTGACTCGGTATTCAGTTCTGCGCCATTCCGTGCGGTGGAGGGAGAGTGCTGGCATCTGACAGATGTCTATTACAATGACCAGTATAAGTATGATGAATCATTGCTGTTGGCCAGCGAAAATGCCACTCTGGAATGGCATGCGCGCAATTTCATACCCACAGACAATCTGGTGATGTGGGGTGGCGACTACGTGCGAACAGCCGGTCTCATGCGTCCTTATTCCAATCAAGGGTGGGTGGTGGAAGATGGCCATCACAAGCTGGTGGGAAACTATCTGGGTACCTGTGGCGATGACTATCTGGTGGAGGTGCAGGACTATGGCCTTGTCCCTCGCAAGGGACATTCTCTTGTCTATTACCGTGCCGAGGACGGGCGCGGTTGGCTGGTGATAGATACCAGCCGCTACAAGGCTGTCAACCTGCGCCAGCAACCGTCGAACAAGTCACCGGTGGTGGGTACCATCACCAGTGACGGCGATGGCATCCCCGAGGCTTATCCTTGCCTGGGACTGGTGCCTGATGTGGACAGAAACCTCTGTAAGTATTGGTACCGCGTGCGTGTGGGAAACAAGACGGGCTACGTGAACAGCAGTCTGATGCTGTGGAGGCCTTTCTTCTAAATGTTCTGCATCCTCTCCAGCGCAATGGCTATCTCTTGAGCCACTCGTGTTACATAAGGAACGATGATGTGGCACTGCTGCTGGTCTTCTATCAGTCGGCGGGCTTCCTCAAATTCCCACCACAGGCGGTGGTGCTGCTCGGGCAACGTATGCTGCTCGGGCTCCTGTCCGCGGCGGTGTACTGTGAACTCGTTGAGCACGCTCACCGGGCCTGGAATCTCTATCCATCCGTCTTCACACTGTATGCATCCATGACTCCATCCGTCGGAATCCTTCGAGGCCGACAGAGTGGCTACACTGGTGGGGTAGTGACACACGAGCGTGCCACTGAGGTCGATGCCGTTGAAACCCAGATTGCGCGCGTAGGCTACTGTTCTTGGGGGGCCAAAGAGACCGATGGTGAAGCAGAGGTTGTAGATGTTGAGGTCCATCATGCTGCCACCTGCCATCTGAGGGTCAAAGACGGGTGTCATCTCGCCCTTCAGGTAGCGGTCGTAGCGTGAACTGCGTTGGGCGTAGTGTCCCATCACCATGCGCGGTGTTCCCAGTTCCTGTACCACCTGCTGCAACTGGCGCTAGAGCGGATTGTAGAGCAGGCTGAAGGCAGGCAGACAGTACACACAGTGCTGGATGGCACAGTCTATCAGCTCCTCCATCTCCACTCTGGTGACCGTGATGGGCTTCTCCACCAGCACGTTATGACCGCTCTGCATGGCTTTCAGAGCATATTCGTGATGCACGTGGTTGGCATTGGCCACATACACATAGTCGGCTTCTGCCTCCTGGAGCATGCGGTCATAATCGGTGAAGACAAACCCGTTGGGGGCATATTTCATGCACAGGTCGATGGCATGTTCCACGCTCTTCTCGCGTGCATAGATGCCTGTCACCTCTATCTTTCCCTCAAACTCCTGGCTCAGCATCTCGAGCACTTCGCCCACTATCTTGCCTGTTCCGGCTATGCTTATTTTCATCCCTTTCGTTGTTAAAATGGTGTGTGCAGACCTTCCAAAAGCCTGCTTCCAAGGCAAAATTACAGAATTATTCTCACAAAACAGCCTTGTGGAGCCTCAGAAAGCACCCTTCCCATGCTTTTGCAGGCCGCTTCAGCAGTCCTTCCAGCCCAATCAGAGCCTTCGGGCAGCCTCTTGGGAGCGCATTCGGAGTAAAAAGAAAGTAAAAGTGAGGCAGTTGGGAAGAAAAGTGCTAAATTTGCTGTTGGGTAATGTAATATGATATAAGGAAATGAGAAGGATAATGTATGTTATTCTGGCGTGCTCTCTCGCGGCTTTTGCATACGGAGTGGTGACTGATTACGGGCGTATGATAACGGGAGGGTCTGTCCTGTCGTCTTGCATGGTAGGCTCTCTGGTGGGTGACTCGATACACAGAAAGGAGCCTATATCGCGTGGGCTGCTGGGTGGACTGATCTTTTTCGAAGTGCTCAGCCTGGTGCTTATGGGGCTTTTCATGGCCGATTATTTCTTGGAATACAGTCTCCTGCCTGTTTCCATGCCAGAGTCTGTGATAGGACTCTTTGTCTATTCCTCCATCTCGGTCGTGCTCGGTTTGGGACTTCTTTGGTACTACTGCAGGAAGGGCGGAAAGGGATAGCATGGGCTGTTCTTTTGCGCAGAAAGAACCGTAGGACTAAGACAATAATGATAAAACAATGCGGCACACTTGCCTGATGAAAGGCTTGTGTGCCGCATTTGTTCTTGTTCTGTGCGATGCGGAGTGGTTCTCGGTTCAAGGGGTGATGAACGAGAACCGCTCCGCTGCTGTTTTCCGTTTAGCGGATGAAGAGCATTTCGCGGTACTTGGGCAGAGGCCACAACTCATCATCAACGATGAGCTCCAGTTTGTCCACGTGGTAACGGATGCTCTCGAGCAGGCATGCCACTGTATCGTGATAGGCGATGGCCTTGTCGCGCTCGCTGGTGAGCTTGTTGGCCACCTTGCGTGCGTTCACCAGTTTCTCCACATTCTCGGTGATGAAGCTGCTGTGCTCGCTTATCTTCTGTATGAGCACCATGTTGTTGGCACTCACTTTCTCGGCGATGGCAGGCGGGAAGATTTCCTTCACCTTGTGCACGTTGTCGATGAGCTGGCTCTGATAACGTGTGGCCACAGGGATGATGTGGTTGAGGCAGAGGTCGCCGAAGATGCGTGCCTCTATCTGTATCTTCTTGGTGTAAGTCTCCTGCTTGATCTCCAGTCGTGCCTCCAGCTCGGTCTTTGAGAGCACATGCATGCTTTCAAACATCTTGATGCTCTCGGGCGACACATAGTTGTCCAGCATGAGCGGAGCGCTTGACTCCACGTCCAGACCACGCTTGGCGGCTTCCTCTTTCCATTCGTCGCTGTAGCCGTTGCCCTCAAAGTGGATGGGCTTGCAGATTTTCAGGTCCTGACGCAGTACCTTCACGATGGCCTTTGTGGGCTCTGCACCGGCTGCGATGAGTGCATCCACACGGGCCTTGAAGTCGGTGAGAGTCTCGGCCACTGCTGTGTTGAGCACTATCATGGCAGCTGCACAGTTGGCCTGAGAACCTACAGCGCGGAACTCGAAGCGGTTGCCAGTGAAGGCGAATGGCGATGTGCGGTTGCGGTCAGTATTGTCCAGCATCAGTTCGGGTATCTGGGGGATGTCGAGGCTGAGTGCCTGCTTGCCTGCCAGATTGAACAGCTCGTCGTCATCGGTCTGCTCCAGTTTCTGCAGCAGTTCGGTGAGCTGCTTGCCCAGGAAGCTTGAGATGATGGCTGGAGGAGCCTCGTTGGCACCCAGACGATGGGCGTTGGTGGCACTTATGATACTTGCCTTGAGCAGTCCGTTGTGGCGATACACAGCCATGAGCGTCTCTACGATGAAGGTCACAAAGCGCAGGTTGTCCATCTGGGTTTTGCCGGGAGCATGCAGCAGGATGCCTGTGTCGGTAGCCAGAGACCAGTTGTTGTGCTTGCCCGAACCGTTGATGCCGGCAAAGGGCTTCTCATGCAGCAGGCAGCGGAAGCCGTGCTTGCGTGCCACTTTCTTCATCAGGCTCATGATGAGCATGTTGTGATCTACTGCCAGATTGGTCTCCTCGAAGATGGGAGCCAGCTCAAACTGGTTGGGAGCCACCTCATTGTGACGAGTCTTGCAGGGGATGCCCAACTCCAGAGCCTGTATCTCGAGGTCCTTCATGAAGGCAGCCACACGCTCGGGGATAGAACCGAAGTAGTGGTCATCCATCTGCTGGTTCTTTGTGCTGTCGTGGCCCATCAGTGTTCGTCCGGTCATCAGCAGGTCGGGACGAGCTGCATAGAGTCCTTCATCTACCAGGAAGTACTCCTGCTCCCATCCCAGATTGCTCACCACCTTCTTCACATCGGGGTAGAAGTAGTGTGCCACTTCGGTAGCAGCCTTATCCACAGCCTTCAGAGCCTTCTTCAGGGGAGCCTTGTAGTCAAGAGCTTCGCCGGTGTAGGAGATGAACACGGTGGGAATCATCAGTGTATCGCCTATCACGAATACGGGGCTGGCAGGATCCCAGGCGCTGTAGCCGCGTGCTTCGAAGGTGCTGCGTATGCCGCCGTTGGGGAACGAGCTGGCATCGGGTTCCTGCTGCACGAGCTCTTTACCAGTGAACTCCTCAATCATTCCACCCTTCCAGTCGTGCTCCACAAAGCCGTCATGCTTCTCGGCAGTTCCCTCGGTGAGGGGCTGGAACCAGTGTGTGCAGTGTGTGGCACCCAACTCCATGGCCCACTTCTTCATGCCTTCGGCTACAGCGTTGGCTGTGGCCATGTCGAGCGAAGAGCCGTTGTCCATCACGTCGCACATCTTGTTAAAGACGCTGACGGGCAGATACTTGTACATCTTCTGTCGGTTGAACACGTACTTGGCAAAGTATTCGCTGGGGCGCTCTTTGCGGTTGGGTACTTCGATGGCCTTCTTTCCGAAAGCCTCTCCCACTACCTGAAATCTTAAAGTACTTGACATAAAACCTGTGTGTATTAAGTGTATGTTTATCTTCTCTTGCTATCTCTCTTGTTCTCTAATGCAGCCACTTGGTGAGTCGCTCCATCGCCCGTTCGCAGTCGGAGCGGTCTCCGAATGCTGTCAGACGGAAGTAGCCCTCGCCGCTTGGGCCGAATCCCACGCCTGGCGTACCCACTATGTGGGGGCCGTGCAGCAGTTGGTCAAAGAACTGCCAGCTGCTGGTTCCCTCGGGTGTGCGCAGCCAGATGTAAGGGGCATTCACACCTCCGTAGGCCTGCAGGCCTGCTGCTGACAGGGCATCGAGCATGATGCGGGCGTTCTGCATATAGTATTGTATGGTGGAGCGTACCTGCTCTTTGCCCTCGGGCGAATAGGTGGCCTCGGCGGCACGCTGCTGTATGTAGCTCGTTCCATTGAACTTCGTACACTGTCGCCTGTTCCACAGGGCGTTGAGTGCTACGCGCTCACCTGTGTCGGCCACAGCGGCTGTGAGCTCCTTGGGAACTATCGTGTAGCCGCATCTTACGCCGGTGAAGCCTGCTGTCTTGCTGTAACTGTGAAACTCGATGGCGCACTGCTTGGCCTTGGGAATCTCGTATATGGAGTGGGGGATACCCGGCTCCTGTATGTAGGCTTCGTAGGCTGCATCATACATGATGATGCTGTCGTTCTTGATGGCATAATCCACCCACCGCTTGAGCTCCTGCTTGGTGATGACGGTACCTGTGGGGTTGTTGGGGTAGCACAGATAGATGACATCCACCCGCTGGTCGGGCAGCGCAGGCGTGAAATTGTTCTCCGCGTTGCAGGGACAGTAGATGATATTGCTCCAGCCGTTGTCTGTGAGTGTGCCTGCACGTCCGCACATCGCGTTGCTATCCACATATACGGGATAGATGGGGTCGGTCATGCAGAGCGTGTTGTCCAGTCCCAGTATGTCGCCTATGTTGCCTGTGTCGCTCTTGGCACCATCGTTGATGAACACCTCCATGGGGTCAAGATGGATGCCGCGAGGCTGGAAGTCGTTCTTGATGATTGCCTCGCGCAGGAACTCGTAGCCGTGTTCGGGCCCGTATCCACGGAAGGTCTTTTCCGATGCCATCTCGTCGGTGGCCTTGTGCAAGGCGGCTATCACGGCAGGTGCCAGAGGCTGTGTGACGTCGCCTATGCCCAGTCGGATGATGTCGGCATCGGGGTTGGTGACGCGGAAGGCGTTCACTTTGCGGGCGATGTCGGTGAACAGGTAGCTCACGGGGAGCTTGAGGAAATTTTCATTGACCAGTGCCATAGTGCTTCATTTTATCAGTTTGCTGTTGGCAGTAAGATGTCTCCCTCAAAGACGGTGACCGCCGGCCCTGTCATCATGATGTGTCCGTTCTGCTCGTTCCACTCTATCTCCAGTGTGCCGCCATCCATCTCCACGCGGCTCTTGCGTCCGCTTCGTCCGGTCAGGCAGGCTGCCACGGCTGTGGCGCAAGCGCCTGTTCCGCAGGCCAGTGTGATGCCGCTCCCGCGCTCCCATACTCTCATGCGCAGCGTCCCGTCGGCCTTCACCGACACGAACTCTATGTTGCAGCGCTCGGGGAAGATGGCATCATGCTCCAGCCTCCGGCCTTCGGTGGCCACATCGATGCTGGTGGCATCGGGCACGAAGCATACAAAGTGCGGGTTGCCCATGCTGACGAATGTACCGCAACGCCCGCTCACCAGTCCGTCGGTCATACTTCCGTCGGCGGTGGCCAGCAGGTGCTTGCTGCTCAGGATGGGAGTGCCCATATCCACCGTAGCGCTCTCCACCTCGCCGTTGGCGTTCGGGTGCAGGGTGATGAGCTTGATGCCCGACAGGGTGTCAATGGCTATGTCGGTCTTGCTCGTGAGCTTGTGGTCATATACGAACTTGGCCACACAGCGCACTCCATTGCCGCACATCAGGGCTTCAGAGCCGTCATTGTTGAAGATGCGCATGCTGAAATCGGCCTCGGGCACCGGGCTGTCACCTATCAGGATGAGTCCGTCGGAACCGATGCCAAAGTGCTGTCTGCTCCACTCGATGCTGGCTTCCGCAGGATCAGGGATGCTGTTCTGCGGAGTATAGACGTAGATGTAATCGTTGCCTGCTCCGTGCATCTTGGTGAAGTGAATGTGCTTGCTCATATCTCCCATTTGTCTTATTGCCTTGTTTCAAGCGCAAAGGTACGGCATTTTGTCAATATACGACGTATGTTTTATAGAAATATTTTAGCAAAAGAAGCGAAATGCTTTCTTTTTGCATCGTGCTTCTTTAGATTTGCTTACTTATTGCTCTTTCTCTTGCAGCCTTCTGCTTGCTTTCTGTCAGCAGGCTTCTCACGCGCGCGTATAATATATAATGTATAGTTGTTCGATATTGGGGCTGTAGGGGGAGTGTCCTCCCCCTGGTCCCTCAGTCGATAAAGCGTCGTGTGAGAGGTGTAAACTCCTCGATGCGTCTGTCGCGCAGGAAGGGCCACCAGCGGCGCACGTTCTCGCTTCGCTTCATGTCTATATCCACCACCGTCACTTCTTCCTCGGTCTGGCTGGCCTGGTGCAGAATCTCTCCCTGCGGACCGGCCACGAAGCTGCTGCCCCAGAACTGTATGCCGTTGGTCTGCTGGCTGGGGTCAGGCTCGTAGCCTACGCGGTTGACGCTCACCACAGGCAGGCCGTTGGCTACGGCATGCCCGCGCTGTACTGTTATCCATGCTTCACGCTGGCGGGCCTGTTCGTCGGGAGTGTCGGTACTCTCAAATCCGATGGCAGTGGGGTAGATGAGCATATCGGCACCCTGCAGTGCCATCAGTCTGGCTCCTTCGGGGTACCATTGGTCCCAGCAGACCTGCACGCCCAAGCGGCCCACGCTGGTCTGTATGGGGTGGAAGCCCAGGTCGCCTGGCGTGAAGTAGAACTTCTCGTAGTAGGCAGGGTCATCGGGGATGTGCATCTTGCGGTAGCGTCCGGCGATGCTTCCATCCTTCTCAAACACCACGGCGGTGTTGTGGTAAAGGCCGGCCGCACGCTTCTCAAACAGGCTGGTCACCAGCACGATGCCATGTTGCTTGGCCAGCGAAGCGTAATGCTCGGTGACGGGACCGGGGATGCTCACCGCCAGGTCGAAGTTGTCGGTGCTCTCCACCTGGCAGAAGTAGAGGCTGTCATGCAGCTCCTGCAGCACCACCAGTTCGGCTCCCATGGCTGCAGCCCGTGCTATGTTCTCTTCCAGATGCTTTCTGTTGGCCTGCACATCCTCGGTGCAGCGCAGTTGTATGATACCTGTTTTCATGTCTTAAGTATTGGGGAATTGCATGGTGCAGCAGTGCAGGCTGCCATGCTGTATGATGAGTGGACGGCAGTCTATGCCGATGATTTCATATTCGGGGAAAGCCTGCTGCATGCGGCTGACGGCCTCCTGGTCGGTGGTAGGAGTGCCATAGGTGGGCAGCAGAATGGCTCCGTTGACAAACAGGAAGTTGGCATAGGTGGCTGGCAGCCGGTTGCCCTCATCGTCGAAGGCCGGTTCGGCCATGGGCAGAGGCAGCAGGCGGTAGGGTGCTCCTTCGTGGGTGCGCATCGCCTTCAGTTCCTCCTCCATGAGATGAAGTTCCTCGTAGTGCTCGTCGGCTGTGTCGGTGCATTGCACATAGGCGATGGTATCGTGCGGACAAAGGCGTGCAAGTGTATCCACATGTCCGTCGGTGTCGTCGCCAGCCAGAGTGCCGTGGGTGAGCCAGAGTACTCTGTGGGCATGCAGGGAAGCCTTGAGCCGCTCCTCTATCTGCTCTTGTGTGAGGGGCTGGTTGCGATGGGGGGCCATCAGACATTGCTGCGTGGTGAGTATGGTGCCGTGTCCGTCGCTCTCGATGCTTCCTCCCTCGAGCACAAAGTCCAGATGGTCTTCGTAGGTACCCTCTATGGCTCCCTGCTGCATGAGTGTGCGGCAGATGCGGTTGTCCTTTTCGGCGGCGAACTTCATTCCCCATCCGTTGAACTGGAAGTCCAGCAGACGGCGCTTGCCATCGGCCTCCAGCAGCGTGATGAACCCATGGTCGCGTGCCCAAGTGTCGTTGGTGGGCATCTCGCAAAGGCTTACTCTGCCCATCTCCTCGCTGCTCAGTCGGCTTTCGAGCAATGCTCTCACTCGTGCGGGATGCGGTGTCACCACCAGCAGGTTTTCCCTGCTGGCGATGGCCTGACTCATGTTCAGGTAGCACTCAGTCACTTCGTTCAGGATGGGCAGCCAGTCGGTTTCCTCGTGAGGCCAGGTCAACTGCACGCCCCATTGGCTGTTCCATTCCGCTGGCAGCCAGGTGGTTTGCTCTCTTGATGCTGTCATGTTGTGTCGGGATGCCCTCTCCTTGCCGAGGGCAGTCTTGTTTACGAGTGCAAAGGTAGGTTTTTTCGGCGGGATGGCAGTACGGGCGGGCGAAATAATGAGAGAATAAAGAGTGCTCTCCCTGCGCTTTTGCTGACTTTCTGGAATAAACTCACCGCTTCGGCGCGAATTCGTCCTTTCTCTCCGCCAGCAGCAAGCCGCTTTCTTGGCGGCATTCTCTCCGTGCTGACTCTGACTGCTCTGTTCTTTCCGCCACCCGCTCTCGGTCTTTTGTCTAAAGTTCTGAGTAGTTTGGGCTGATCAGCCTCCGTCTTTAGCCTGAAGTCCAGAGTGGTTTGCCGCAGTGTGCTGCATCGGTCATCGCAGTGTGCTGCATCGGCCATCGCAGTGCGCTTCATCGGCCATCGCAATGCCATGCATTCGGCACAAGAGTCTGCAACTGCCCTCATGATATTCGCCTTCATGAGTACATCAGCCTTGTCTATCTGTCCCCATAAATGAGCCAGCTATCATCCTGGTGGGAGGCTGGAACGGCTGGCTAATGTGCAAGTCCGCTTTCAATTATCAGTCCGCAGGAACCAATTCAAAATTCTTAATTCTTAATTCAAAATTACCTCATTGCTTGTTCTTCTGCTAAAAAATCCCTAACTTTGCACCTTGAATTGTATTATCCCTTAATATGTAAGGTATGAGCGCAACCATTAGGGAAGTAATCGGAGCCCTTGAAGATTTCGCGCCTCTGCCCTTGCAGGAGAGCTATGACAATGCTGGCTTGCAAGTTGGACTGACAGAGGCGGAAGTGTCAGGGGCCTTATTGTGTCTGGACGTAACGGAAGCTGTGGTCAGCGAGGCCATTGACCTGGGCTGCAACCTCATAGTGGCACATCATCCACTCCTCTTCAGAGGGCTGAAATGCGTGAGTGATGCCGACTACGTACAGCGGTGCGTGCGGCTGGCCATACAGAATGACATAGCCATCTATGCCGCCCACACCAACCTGGACAATGCCGAAGATGGGGTCAACTATCGCATGGCTGAGCACCTGGGACTGCAGGATGTGTCGCTCATGCAGGAACATGAGGTGACCGTGCCGGGACAGAAAGGGCAGTCGCGCAAGGTGACAGCAGGCAGCGGAGTGATAGGCTTCCTGCCCGAGCCGGAGGATTCGCTACAGTTCCTGCAGCGCGTGAAGCAGGCGTTCGACGTGGATTGCCTGATGCACAACGAACTGCTGAGCCGCCCCATACAGAGTGTGGCTCTGTGCGGAGGAGCAGGCGACTTCATGCTGCCAGAGGCTGTGAGAATGCAGGCCGACGCCTTCCTCACAGGCGAGATGCACTATCACCAGTACTTCGGACACGAGCAGGAGATACAGATAGGCGTGCTGGGACACTACCAGAGCGAGCGCTTCACCGTGGAGATATTCGATAATATCATAGGAGAAAGGTGCCCCGACGTGGCCGTCTTCAGGTCGTCGTTCAGCACCAACCCCATCAACTACCTGTGAGGGAAAAGCCCGAAACGAAAGATAAACATAAGTCAAGACAAATTATAATTATGGCAAAGGAAAAGACAAAGAATCCTGCAGAAGTCAATGTGGAGGAGAAACTCAAGAACCTCTATGCGCTGCAGACCACTCTGACCCAGATTGACAAGGTGAAGACTCTGCGCGGCGAGCTGCCTCGCGAGGTGCAGGACCTCGAAGATGAGATTGAGGGACTCACCACCAGAATAGAGAAGATTGGCAAGGAGATGGAGGTCATCAAGCGTGATATCGCTGTGATGAACGAGAACATCGAGGTCAACAATGCCAATATCGCCCGCTACAAGGCTCAGATGGACGGCGTGAGAAACAACCGCGAGTATGACAACCTGACCAAGCAGATTGAGTATGCCGAACTGGACAACCAGCTCAACGAGAAGCGTATAGGCGAAGCCAAGGCACTCATGGAGAGCAAGACTCATGAGATGGCCAACAGCAACGCACTCATCAACGAGCGTCGCACCGACCTGGATATCAAGAAGAGCGAGCTGGACGAGATTATTGCCGACACCAGGGCAGAGGAAGAGCGCCTGCGCGAGACTGCCAAGAACCTGGAGTGCACCATAGAGCCTCGTCTGCTGAGCGCCTTCAAGCGCATCCGTCACAATAGCCGCAACGGTCTGGGCATCGTGTCGGTGGACCGTGATGCATGCGGTGGCTGCTACAACAAGATACCGCCTCAGCGCCAGTTGGACATCCGCATGTGCAAGAAGGTGATCGTGTGCGAGTACTGCGGACGCATCATCATCGACCCCGATCTGGCAGGCATCAAGCGTGCCGAAACGGAGGAGAAGCCCAAGAAGGCCAAGAAGACCTCACGCAAGAAGGCTGAGGAATAAGGCTCCCACATACATCACGGGGCAGGACTCAGCATGGTTCTGCCCCGGTGTGTTTCCGCCGGGCAGGCGATTCATGGCAGGCTCATGCCTGTCAGACGGCTGCCTCGCCACCTAAAGCTGATTTACTCAAAAAAGAAACCAATATGGCTAAAACTAATCTGAGAGGATGGCTCTGTGCCGTCCTGCTGCTGGCTGCCACATGTGTGCAGGCCAGTGTGAACATCATCCCCAAGCCCACTCTGGTCAAGGAGGGAAAAGGCTCCTTCCTGGTGACCGACGGCATGAACATAGGCGTGAATGACCCTGCGCTGGCCGATGCTGCCGACTATCTGAAGCAGATGATAGCGCGTGCTACGGGTTTCCAAGACTTGGCGGTACGCCGGGGAGAGGGCCACATAAGCCTACTCTTGCAGCCTGCTGCCGATCCCGAGGACGAGAGCTACACGCTCACAGTAAGCTCCAGCCGCATCACCATCAAGGCCGGCACCTACAGGGGAGTGGTCAACGGCATCAGCACCTTGCGCCAGCTTCTGCCCGACGAGATAGAGAGCCGGGAGCCTGTAAAGGGCATCCGCTGGACGGTGCCTGTGGTGCAGGTGCAGGACAAGCCCGCCTACCACTGGCGCGGACTGATGCTCGACCCCTCACGACACTTCTATTCGGTGGAGGAGACCGAGCAGTTTCTCGACCACATGGCGCTCTACAAGTACAACAAATTCCACTGGCATCTGACCGACGGCGTGGCATGGCGCCTGCAGATAAACAGATACCCGCTGCTCACACAGCGTGGAGCCTGGCGTGAATTCCGTCAGGATATCGACATCAACTGTGAAAACCGGGCCAAGGCAGAGAACAATCCCACCCTGCTCATCCCGCAGAAATACTGCCGCGAGGAGAATGGGCGCAGGCTCTATGGCGGTTTCTACACCCAGGACGATGTGCGGCGTGTGGTGAGATATGCAGCCATCCGGGGCATCGATGTCATTCCCGAGATAGACATGCCCGGACATTTCTGGTGCGGCACACAGGCTTATCCGCTGCTCTCATGCGGTCAGGACGGCAATGATCCGCTCTGCCTGGGCAAAGACCTCACACTGGAATTCTGCCGCAACGTGTGGGAGGAGGTATTCCAGCTCTTCCCCTATGAATATGCACACATAGGCGGCGACGAGGTGGACCGCTCCCGCTGGGCCAAGTGTCCCGACTGCCAGAGGCGCATCAAGGCGCTTGGACTCCAGGGTGTGGAGGAACTGCAGGCGTGGTTTACCAAGGATATGGAGAAGTTCTTCAACGCTCATGGGCGCAAGTTGATGGGCTGGGACGAAATCCTCGAGGGAGGAGTATCGAAGACAGCCACTGTATATTGGTGGCGCGGCGACCATGCCGACGTGGCCCAAAAGTCAACCGAGATGGGCAATGAGGTGGTCATCTGTCCCACCACATACTGTTACTTCGACTACAGACAGGACGACAACACCCTGAAGCACATCTATACTTCCGATGTCATCCCCGCTGACCTCACGCCCAAGCAGCTCAAGCTTGTGA
>SAMEA104315439__coassemble_281_pt1 | contig 23050 bp, 16 predicted proteins | sample SAMEA104315439__metabat2_low_PE_011 | metagenome-assembled genome bin SAMEA104315439 (sample SAMEA104315439) | gut metagenome | biome: Monkey gut; feature: monkey-associated habitat; material: faeces | place: China | collected 2013
GTCGAACTCAACCGATGAACCAATGCGGTATGCACCGCTTCCGAGCACTACGATGCTTCTCTTGTCTGACTCAAAGGTGATATCATGAGCCACACCACTATAAGTAAGGTACAGATAGTTGGTCTGTGCGGGATACTCGGCAGCCAGTGTATCAATCTGCTTCACCACAGGCAGGATGCCCATCTGCTTACGCTTGGCGCGAACGGCCAGTGTAGCATCCTCAAGATCCATCTCCTGCTCCATGCCCAAAGCACGAGCCACCTGGAAGTCGGTGAAACCGTATATTTTAGCCTCACGAAGCAAATCGGCCTCCAGCACATTGATGTTGGCGCACTGATGAAGGCGGTTGTCAATGTCGTAGATGTTCTTCAGCTTCTGCAGGAACCACTTGTCAATCTTCGTCAGATCATGTATCTGGTCGATGGTGTATCCCTGTGCCATTGCCTTTGCAATGATGAAGATACGCTTGTCGGTAGGCTCCTTCAGGGCTTTGTCGATATCTTCGATTACAAGTTCCTTGTTCTCGATGAAACCGTGCATTCCTTGTCCTATCATGCGCAAACCCTTCTGGATAGCCTCTTCGAAGGTGCGTCCGATGGCCATCACCTCACCTACGCTCTTCATGCTGCTGCCCAACTCTCTATCCACACCACGGAACTTTCCGAGGTCCCAACGGGGTATCTTACATACCACATAGTCAAGAGCAGGCTCAAAGAATGCGCTGGTGGTCTTTGTCACCGAGTTCTTCAGCTCAAACAAGCCGTATCCCAGACCCAACTTGGCAGCTACAAATGCCAAGGGATAACCTGTTGCCTTGCTGGCCAATGCTGAGCTACGGCTCAAGCGGGCGTTTACCTCAATCACACGATAATCCTCGCTCTGGGGGTCAAAGGCATACTGCACGTTGCACTCACCCACGATACCGATGTGACGGATAATCTTGATGCTCAGAGCACGCAGTTTATGATACTCACTGTTGGTCAGTGTCTGTGAGGGTGCTATCACTATACTTTCGCCCGTATGGATACCCAGAGGGTCGAAGTTCTCCATGTTGCACACCGTGATGCAGTTGTCATAACGGTCACGCACTACCTCATACTCAATCTCCTTCCAGCCCTTGAGGCTCTTCTCCACCAGCACCTGGGGAGAGAAAGCAAAGGCCTTCTCGGCGATGCGGTCCAGCTCCTCCTCGTTGTCGCAGAAACCAGAACCCAGTCCGCCCAGTGCATAAGCAGCACGGATGATGACGGGATAGCCCAGCTCTTTGGCAGCCTTTCGGGCATTTTCTATATTCTCACATGCCTGGCTCTTGATGGTCTTCACATCGATTTCATCGAGTTTCTCCACAAAGAGCTCGCGGTCTTCGGTGTCGATGATTGCCTGTACGGGAGTACCCAGAACCTTCACGCCGTACTTCTCCAGTACTCCGCTCTTGTAGAGCTCCACTCCGCAGTTGAGGGCAGTCTGGCCTCCGAAGGCGAGCAGGATACCTTGCGGGCGCTCCTTTTCGATTACCTTCTCCACGAAATAAGGTGTTACCGGCAGGAAGTAAATCTGGTCGGCAACTCCCTCGCTGGTCTGAACCGTAGCGATATTGGGGTTGATGAGTACACTCTTGATACCCTCCTCGCGCAGGGCTTTGAGTGCCTGTGAGCCAGAGTAGTCAAACTCTCCGGCCTCTCCAATCTTCAGTGCGCCCGAACCGAGCAGCAGGACTTTCTTTATGTTGCTATCTACCATGATATCTATATTAGAGAAGTTTCACAAAGTCGTCAAACATATACTCTGTATCCACTGGACCAGAGCAAGCTTCGGGGTGGAACTGTGCCGAGAACCAGGGGTTCTTCTTGTGACGCACACCCTCGTTGCTGCCGTCGTTCATGTTCACGAACATAGGCTCCCAATCAGCAGGCAGAGAAGATGAATCCACTGCATAGCCGTGATTCTGGCTGGTGATGAAGCACGTCTCAGTACCAACCTTGCGCACGGGCTGGTTGTGACTGCGGTGACCATACTTCAGTTTGTAGATTCTTGCACCGGCAGCCTTGCTCAGGAGCTGGTTGCCCATGCAGATGCCCATACAGGGACGCACCACGGGATTGGCCAGGAAGCGGCGGATGTTCTGCACAGTCACCTCACAGGTTTCAGGATCACCGGGACCATTGGCAAGGAACAGACCGTCAAACTCCAGCTCGTTGAAATCGTAGTTCCAGGGTACACGGATAACCTCCACACCGCGGCGAATCAGGCAGCGCAGGATGTTGGCCTTCACGCCACAATCCACCAGCACCACCTTCTTGTCAGCACCCTCGTTGTACTTGATTACCTCGCGGCAGGAAACCTGATCTACAAAGTTGACGCCTGCATAATCTGCCTCGGGCACTTCGTCGGGCATGTCATCAAAGAGAATCTTGCCCATCATCACTCCGTGTTCCCTCAGTACCTTGGTCAGCTGGCGTGTATCAATGCCTGTGATGCCAGGCACCTGCTCTCTCTTGAGCCAGTCAGCCAGAGTCTCCACTCCGTTCCAGTGGCTGAACTCACGGCTGTAATCACTCACGATAATGGCACGCACGTGTATCTTCTCGCTCTCCATGAAAGTGGGAAGTCCATTCTCTTCGAATGTGAAGGGTGGCACTCCATAGTTGCCAACCAGCGGGAAGGTGAGTGTCATCAACTGTCCGGCATAGGAGGGGTCGGTCAAGCTCTCGGGATAACCCATCATAGCGGTATTGAACACCACCTCTCCTGCCACAGGTTTCTCGTAACCGAACGAAGTGCCATGAAACTCCGTTCCGTCTTCCAGTCTCAGTGTAACCTTTCTGTTCATTTATTTCTTTGAATAGATGTTCTCGTAATAGTCTATGAAAGCCAAGTTCAGAAGCTTTACGCCACCAGGTGTGGGATAGTCGCCGCTGAAGTACCAGTCGCCCAGATGTGCAGGACAGGCGCGATGCAATCCGTCCAAAGTCTGATATACAATCTCTATCGGTGTGGTCACCTCTGCGGGACGAAGCATCTCCACCATCTTTTCGGAAATCTCCTCATCGGCAAAGGGTGCGTATATCTCCTTCACGTAGTTCACCATCTCGTCGGCTGGCAACTCGCACTGAGCCTTGCTCTTGGCATACACATCATCGATGAGGTGCTCCTGCTTTCTCTCCTTCAGCAGTTCGATGGCTGCTCTGAAAGCAATAAACTCATCCATGCGCGACATGTCGATGCCGTAATAGTCGGGATAGCGAACCTGCGGACTGCTGCTCACCAGCACTATCTTGCGGGGATGCAAGCGGTCCAGGATGCGTATGATACTCTCCTTCAAAGTGGTTCCGCGCACGATACTGTCATCAATGACAACCAGATTATCCACGTATGGCTCCAGACTGCCGTAGGTGATGTCATACACATGCGCTGCCAGATCATTGCGGCTGTTGCCCTCGGTGATAAAGGTGCGCAGCTTGATGTCCTTGATGGCAACCTTCTCACTTCTGATGTACGGGCGCAGCACCTCCTTGATTTCCTCGATGGTGGGCTGGTGGTCTTGGGTCAGTTCGAAAAGCTCTTGTGCCTTCTGGCGATTGAGCTTCTTCTTGAATCCGTCCAGCATGCCGTAGAATGCCACTTCGGCTGTGTTGGGGATGAAGCTGAACACCGTGTGGGCGATATCACCGTCAACAGCCTCGCCGATGCGTTCTGTCAACTGCTCACCCAGCGCCTTGCGCTCCTTATATATATCGCGGTCACTTCCTCGGCTGAAGTAGATGCGCTCGAAGGAACAAGCTTTCTTCACACCGGGCTGAATTATCTGAGTGAGGCTCACTTCTCCGTTGCGACGCACGGTGAGAGCTTGTCCGGGAGCCAGCTCCTGTATCTGATCGGTCTCCAGGTCGAAGGCAGTCTGTATCACAGGACGCTCGCTGGCCAGCACTACAACTTCCTCATCGCGATACCAGAAAGCCGGTCTCAGTCCCCAGGGATCACGCATGCTGAACATCTCACCGCTTCCGGTGAAGCCACATATCACATAACCACCGTCAAAGAGAGGCGCACTCGTGTGCAGAACATTGCGCACGTCGATGTTCTTCTCTATGAAGTGGGTGATGTCCAAGCCTTCAAGCTTTCTGTCCAGAGCGATGTTATACACACGCTCGCTCTCTCTGTCCAGTCTGTGTCCCATCAGTTCCAGCATCACATAAGTGTCGCTGTAGATGCGGGGGTGATGACCTTTGGCCACTATCTCATTGAACACATCATCGGTGTTGGTGAGGTTGAAGTTGCCGCACAGACACAGGTTCTTGGCCTTCCAGTTGTTTCTGCGCATGAAGGGATGCACATAAGAAAGGCCACTCTTGCCGGTCGTCGAATACCGGAGGTGGCCCATATATATATCACCAGCAAATGGCAGATTCTCCTTCACAAAGGAAACATCCGACAACTGCTCGGGTGAATAGTTGGCAAACTGCTTTTGCACGTTCTGGAAAATCTCGGTGATAGCACCGCTTCCAAGCGCACGCTCACGAAACATGTATTCCTGTCCGGGTGCTGCCTCCATCTTTACGCTAGCCAGTCCCGCGCCTTCCTGGCCACGGTTGTGCTGCTTCTCCATCAGGAGGTAAAGCTTGTTGAGCCCGTACATCCACGTGCCGTATTTCTCTTGATAATACTCCAAGGGCTTGAGCAGGCGTATCATGGCCACTCCGCACTCATGCTTAAGTTGTTCCATTTGCTTATATTATTGTATTGGATGTGCAGTTCAATCTTTCTGTCTCGTGCCTTCGGGCCGTATGCGAGCCAATTAGGGCTCTCACAGGGCCGTCTCAGTCTAAGGTCATGCAAAAGTAGTACTTTTATAGCACACGGGAAAGTATATAGCCAACAAACTTCTCATCTTTCTTCATTCACTCAAATCTGTCGTTGGTCTCATGGTTGCGCGACTCCGCTTTCGACTTTTCTCGCAAAGTCTGTCATCGGAACAGAAATAAATTGCTAACTTTGCAGAAACATATAACAAATCAACATTAGCAATGGCAGCTACGTGCTGCACTGAAACAATCAAACCGATGAGAAAATTCTTTGGATTTATTCTGATGGCCGTTCTTGGCCTTACAGGAGGTGTCACACAGCAGGTGCGCGCACAAAGGGTCGTAGCCGACTCGCTCGAGGTGGGTGGGTTCATGCGTCACTTCCAGATGTTCCTGCCCGACAACCTGCCTGCTCAGGCTCCCCTCGTATTTGTCCTGCACGGCTATGGCAGCAGTGCTCCCGTGGATACCTGGATGAATGATGCGGCTGTCAAACACGGCTTCGCACTCTGTGTTCCCAAGGGTCTGAAGGACAAGACAGGCAAGCCGGGATGGAACGTACGCTACCCCAGCCAGGAAGGTTTCGAGCCTGACGACGTGCAGACAATGGTCAAGCTGGCCAAGTTCGTGCAGAAGAAATACAACCTGAGCAAGGCCAACACCTTCCTTACAGGCATGTCAAACGGTGGTGATTTGTGCTTCTTGATGAACTATCAGAAGCAGAACGCATTCCGTGCACTGGCTTCTCTGGCTGGCATCACCATCACCTGGATGCGCGAGGAGCGTGTGCCCACCAAGCCCATACCTTTCATGGAGATTCATGGCACCAAGGATGCCTTATCCACTTGGGAAGGTGATCTCGGCAACACGCTCGGCTGGGGACAGTACTATGGTGTGCTCGAGGCTGTGAGCTATATCGTGGAGAAGAACGGCTGTGTGGCTCTGCCCACCGATACTGTCAAGGGAAAATCCTTCGAGAAGAACGGCCACATGATTGTGCACCACCGCTACGTGAATCCCAAGACACACAATGACGTGTGGCTCTATGAAGTAATCGGTTCTGGCCACAACTGGTTCCGCGCCGACATGGATACGGGCGAGGAGGTTTGGAAGTTCTTCAGCCAGTACCTGAAGAAGTAACTGCAAACACGTAATACACCTATTATATATATAATGAGAAGCAAGACATTCTTGTCCGTCGGTCTTTCTGCGCTGCTCGCATTGGTATGCGGCTGCAAGGAGACAATGGACCAAAAGTTGGAAAGAGAAGCCAGGGAGTTCACCACCAAGAACTGCCCGCACGACATCGACCCTTACACCACACTCGATAGTGCCACTTACCGCGCAGGAGAAATGGAATACACCTATCATTTCACTGTCAAGGGAGCGCTAGATATGGACAGCCTCTACTCAGATGAGGTGGTGAGGGAGCTGCACGACTCATATCTGACCGAACTCAAGAACAACATTGAGCAGAAGGATCTCAAGGACTTGGGTGTCACCATCACTCGCATCTACAGGAGCGAACAGACAGGCAAACCGCTCATGACGCTTCGCTTCACCAAGGAGGAGTATTCTCATTGATGCAAGACCACTTGCTGCTGGCCTCTGACCATCAGCAAAGTCAGAAGCCAGACACTCGGCACCAAATCCCACAAGCCAAGCTGATGGCCGCCGCCCATAAGGGCACCAGATAGTTACACACAATCAAGCCAAGATTGCATCTTGGTGAGACAAAATCATTTATATGGAAGGTTCTTCCATAATATCCAATCTCGATTTTGTCGCATGCGGATACGTCCATTTGCGTATTCAAGGTAACTAACGGGTGCCCTTATTTCGTTTCATCTCCTCCATAGGAACGGCTCCTCAAGCCTAATCTCCCAACTGCAAAAGTCTGTTCTACTGACCTTGCCAACGTAGTACTACTTCTATTTGCACATGCAATAACGCTGTTGGTGACAACAGAATGGCTTATACCTAATATTAAAGCAAGACGAGAAACATTGGGTTCCAGACGGGTTCAAGATGGGTCATGTTTTCAGATTTTCTGCATTTATGCACTTTTATATCTGGTAATTTCATAACTTTGTATTAAACAAAGAGTCAATAAACAGCCAATTAGGGTTGCTTAATGCTATACTATACGAAAGTTTAAGCATACGGCAAGCAATAATTCAAGAAACATATACAATAGAACAAAAGGAAAGTTGTTATGGAACAAGCTTATTTCAAAAATATCAAACGGGAGATAATCCCTTACCTCAACGATGCAAAACAAGAAGTTGTTGTTGCCATGGCGTGGTTTACAAGCAGCGAACTTTTTCAAGCACTTATTGATTGTCTGAGACGTAACGTTAGCGTTGAACTTGTTCTCTTGGATAATGCATCCAATTTCATGTATTATGCACCAGACTTTAATGAGTTCATAAACGCTGGTGGCATTCTTCATATTGCCAATCCAGAGCATAAGTTCATGCACCACAAATTCTGCGTAATAGATCAAGAGATTGTGGTAACAGGCTCTTATAATTGGACTTATTATGCAGAAACACGTAACATAGAGAACATTCTGATTTCAGACAGAAAGGAAATCATCGACCTTTACATAAAGGAGTTTAGGGAACTGGCCTCTCGTTTCGGCATTGCTTTAAGTTCCCCCCGTATCGAATGGGATGATATTTGCACCTATGACCATGTCGATTTCGATGACCTTAACTTTGAAATTGAGGAGATAGCTAAAGCAAGAGATCTCCCACAGAGAAAGATTTTGAGAACCAACACCTCTGTAACAATAGAGGAGCGCCCAATCAACCCTGTTTCAAGGTACAACATTGGTGTCAAGGTGAATAACAACAAATCAAACACGGGATTCCTCCCCATCATACCAGAAGGGGCAAAACTTCCTTTCACATCAGAACTTAAAACTTTATATACCTATAAAGAAAACCGCAATAACGTTCGTTGTGTAATACTTTGTGACAAGAAGGACTCAAAAGGTCTCATTGCACAGAGACCGCTGACAGACATTATAGCCGACAGGAACGACGATGAACTTACTATTCAAATTCAGTTCACCCTCGTTCAAAGCGGAGATCTTGTTGCCGAAATACGCTGCATAGAAACAGGAAAGGTGCTAACTGTGAGAACAACCAATATGGAACTTGTTAAATACGAGGACTGACATGACACTTACGAAAGCAAAAGCTAAATCAATCGTAAAAGACATAAACGGCCGCTACGAAACTTTACAAGCACTCACGAACGACCAATTGCGGGCAAAGGTCAAGCAAATAGAGAAACAGATTGCTGATTGTAGCGACACAAAACAGGAATTGGACAGGCAACTTCCTGAAGTGTTTGCCATTGTCAAAGAAACAGCCCGTCGTTTTTCTCAAGGCGATATTGTTGTAACTGCAAACGAAAATGATATTCTGCTGGCAGACGAAAGCGATTTCATCATGATAAAAGACGGCAATGCCGTTTACAAGAACAAATGGGAGGTTGACAAACATTTAACCACATGGAACATGGTTCACTATGACGAACAACTCATGGGAGGGATCTATCTTCATAATGGCTACGCAACAGAAATGGCCACAGGCGAAGGAAAGACTCTTGTAGCCACACTCCCCGTTTTCCTAAATGCACTTACGCACAAAGGAGTGCATCTGATGACTACAAACGAGTATCTGTCTAAGCGAGACTTTGAGATTACCAGACCCATCTACATGCTCTATGGCTTGTCTGTAGATTGTCTGGAACTTTATGACAGACGCTTTGACAACACACAAAAAATCAAAGGGGCATATATTTGCGACATCACATTTGGTACAAATTCTTCGTTTACCTTCGACTACCTCTTTGACCACCTTGAAACGAAGCCTGAACGTTGTATGCAACGTAATCACAACTTCGCGATAATAGACGAACTTGACTCTATTCTCATAGACGATGCAGACACACCCCACAGAATATTAGGAGGAGAACGGCTTGATAACAGCAAACAGTACAAGGAGAATATAGGTTTGATTACTGAACTTATTAAGGATTCAAAGCTATATGCAATTGACCCACTGCACAAAAAAGCAAGTCTCACGAAGGAAGGAGAACGGTGGATTTCCGAACGTATCGAAAAGCCCGAATTATTCAAAACAAGACGCCTCTACGAAATAACAGATTTTGATTTACTATCCAACGAAGACAGAGAGGAAGTACTTGAGAATATAAGTCTTCAAAACGTTTTTCATCAATTACTTCTGGCTCTAACAGTATATGAAAAAGATATTGACTATATAATAGAAAACAAGGAAGTTGTCATAATTGACCAGAACACTGGCCGTGCCAAACAAAGGCATCGGTGGGAGAATGGACTACACACGGCCGTTGAAGTAAAAGAGAAAGTAGAACCCCAAGAAGACAGCAATGGCATGGCTGTCATTTCCCTCAAGAACTACTTTAGGTTGTATGACAAAATTTGCGGAATGTCGGGAACCATTATGTCTGCCCGTAAAGAACTCAATGTGATTTATGGTTTAAAATGCATAAAAATCCCCACACACAAGCCATGCATCAGAAAAGACGAGCCTCTGAGCATTTATAAGACTTCTGAGGACAAATACAAAGCCATCATAGAATGCATTCTTGATAATCAAAAGAAACAAAGACCGACATTGGTGGGATGCCTTTCTATCAAGAGTGCAGAGAAACTTGGGAATATGCTGACGGAGATGGGAGTTATGCACAACAACCTAAACGCCAAGACAACAAGAGACGAGGCCAACATAATAGCCCAAGCAGGAATAGGAAATACTATCACAATCGCTACAAGTGTTGCAGGAAGGGGAACGGATATCAAACCGTCACAAGATGCTCTTGATAATGGCGGTTTGTTGGTCATTGCAACAGATTTGTTCAGTTCTAAACGAATAGATGATCAACTGAAGGGAAGAACTGGACGGCAAGGGAATCCTGGCACATCTATTTGTTTTGCCTCTTTAGAGGATTTCATACTGAAAAATTTAGATGACAATGAATTAACAGAATTGAAAGTAACAGCCTCCAAGGAAAATAAGGCCAGCCTTTCATCGCCTGAGATACGAAGGTTCTTTGAAAAAGCACAAGCCAACAGGGAACTTTACCTTCAAAGCTTTCGTAAAGAGACAGCACGCAAAGACGACATAATAGACCCACAAAGACGGAAATTCTACAATCAGAGAAACGAAGTTCTGTTTAATGCCGAAGCCGCAGATGACATTGTAAAGGAAATCTTTATCGATTTAGGGTTCTCTTTATCGAAAATGGAGGACCATCTGAATGAGCTTTACCATACGACATGCGAACTTATCACCCGAACGAGAAAGAACTGCCAAAACAGGAAGTCTGTTCTCGTTCCGTACTCATATGGTAATGAACCATTCGCAGTTGAGTTAAATGTAAGTAAGACTCTGGCTGACTTTGATTATTTCGATAACGAATATAAGAGGCATGCCATTCTACAGTTCTATGACAAGGAATGGAAAGGTTTTGTAGAGTATATGATGGGGAATCTTGACCACAAAGAGGTTGGCATGCTAAATGAACGTTATGACAGAATGATGTTAAATCTTCGAAAGACAATTGCCGGAGTCATGACATCTTCAGTCATTATATTCGAGAAGAGAGAATCGCCTGTGGAAGAATCTCATATAAAGTTTCACGAGAAAACGCCCAAACGAAAGCCATCGCTAATTAGTCCAGACGAACCTTGTCCATGTGGTAGCGGAAAAAAGTTCTGCGAATGCCATGGCAATAGCATTCGCAGAACCAAAAAGAGAAGACGTTAGTCCACGCTGGAGAAAGGTACAAGCCCGTTGTTGATGAAAAGGAAGAAAGACAATGAACCGTCTGTGTTTCTTACAATCAGCAGCGGGTTTCTTGTGTTTATTTCGGGATCTGCAGCCTTTGCTCTAAGCAAATCAAGTGACTTTGGCCTGAAAGTTCCACTCTTCTCCCCTGAATAATCATAGTCGCCTATGTAATCCACAATACCTTTGGTATGCTGATAGATTTGAACCAACCTGGATTCGGCATCTTGCGCATCCAAAACATGCGTAACCATAATCTGCTTTCCATCTCGACCATACGCACCAAGGACAAAACCTATTGGGCCAGTCTTGACATCATCCATTTCTTCTGCATCAAGTATAACCTCCTGCGGAACATTTAAAACGATATCGTATCCTTCTAACTTGTATGTTTGGATTCTATCAGCAAGCACTCCTCTGTCTGTATGCGAATAAATCACCGAATGCATCTTCTTGTCATTGCCTATTGCGTAATTCAAATCACGCAATGCCAAATTGACAAGTGAAGCAATATCACAATTGCAGGCCAGGAATGTTGGTGAATAGCAGCCCGTTCCTTCCACATAGTAATTCTTTGTGTCTTGTTCTATACGAGAAAGGTAAGCTTTCCTCAACTCAAATGGATTCCCATCCGCACTCGATACACATACAAGTTCATTGGCATGATTCGTTATACAAAGACTTATGACATCAGATTCAGGAATGGCATAACTTAGGAAGTGAAGCATTTCGTTACTTCCCGTACAATCTAATACCAAATCGTACCCTTTGATCTCTTTCACAACCTCATCTTGGTCCTTATAGTTGATATTGTCATAGAAGGAGCCACTATAAAATACAGGATAGGCTTGACATTTCCTGTCCCACATTCCATGATGGATTGCACATTTTATATACGGGTTTATGGCACATATTTTACCACTTATCGCCCCTGCTTTACTTTCACCTAAATCTGAGAGAGAATATGCACTTCTACATATGTTTCCAGGCTCTACAAGGTCGCCGTCCCAAAGCCCGATATGTGAAACCCCACTACGGGCCAAAGATTCTGCCACCATAGAGCCGATAGCTCCTAAACCAACTAAAGCAATCTTTTTTTCTGTCAACTTCGATGAGAAAGCACCTCTGCCAAAAAAAGCAGCCTCTGTTACTTTCTGAGTATGAAAAAACTTAAGACGATGAGCTACCAACTTTCGCATATGGAAATTTGTCACTTTGATGTCGAAACAAATTTCCTTGTATATACATCCCCTCTGATTGGTACCACAAATAAGCCATTTTATGGTATTGTTTTGCCTAATTCCTAAAGCAAAATGATGGTAAATATATGGAACCTCGTCTATTTGATAATCTACATATGCCTGTATTTTTTCATTTTCTTCTAATTCTTCCGGAGTCATTTTGGCCTCATCGACGAGATCCGCCCCCCAGACATTGGAAGCCGAATATTTATGTTTTTCCTTTACCTCCTTACATATTTTTCCTATTTTTTCTAATATCACCTGTTTTTGCTCAGGCTGCACGAGCATCTTAGTCGTGTTCCTCTTAGGGGAAAAGCCTTCAAAAGTTTCTGTTACAGAATCTAAGTAAGGAAAGTCCTTCCTTAATTCTTGTTCCACTTGTTCCAACAGGTTTAAAGCTTCCGCTTCATCTTTGTTTTCATCTACGGAACAACCATGGTTACTTTCCCCCCATGTTTGGTCAAAGGAAAAATCTGGTAACAAATGCTCACATGTTTCCTTATCCCAACCATACTGTTTCTTCAGCTTAAGGAAATCTGTTAGAACTGTTTCGGAAGCAGGTGCTTCATCCACGATGATATATGGTAACTCGTAATTTGTCATCCAGGATGACTTCAGGGCAAACAATCTGTTACCATTGGATTTCACGCAATGGATGTGGCCTTTACCTTCTTTGAAATATTCTCTGGAATTCTGAAAGTCACCAACGAATGTAAGAACAGCCTGCGAAGAAAATTCATTTACCTCATCGGGATTCTCCCATTCATATGCGCTGGATATCCAAAGAGCATGCTCGACATTTGGATCTTTGATGATAGCAGGAAGGTCTTCGCGCATTTGACGACGAATCCATTCTTTCAAACGAGACACTTCTAATTGCAACTGCTCTTCTGCTGTTTCTGCAAAAGGAGTGTTCAGGCAGAACCAACTTCCATATTGGATTTTTCCTGTATGAATCAGATGTGGATATCCATACAACGACTTGGTGCGAAAGGTCAGGTGATGATGAGGAAAAGTAAGGGGAATCTCAACCCTTAAGATTAAGGGGCGTATTGTTCCAACAACCTCAACCATACCAACAAACAGATTCTGTTCGTCTTTTTCGTTAGACTTCTTAAAGTCTTCCAAAACAGAAAACTCGGGAAGACTTTTGAAGAAATCAGTATAGAAAGAAGCTTCCTTATAATCAAACATGAGCATAAAAATTTAGTTATGCATATCCCTTAGGAGAAGGAGTAGATGGAGCTGGAGTGTTTGTTCTAACGCGGCGCTCTGTTTCAAGTCCACAAGGCGTATTGTCTGTGTAATCCTCAATAGTTGAGCGAATACCATTAGTAGAAGGATTGTTGTTCATATATTTACTGTTTTTGATGTTTATATCACAAAGTTACGTCCTTTATACGTGCCAACCAAATGTTTAAGTCTCATTCTTTTCAAATGAACCATCGTGATACAACAATGCATTTTGATATCATGCCTTAAGGTATTTCTTTTGGTCGAAAATGTTATTTTCTGTGAACAATGAGTTTATTTCCTTCTTTCTGTTCCTCCACCCAGAATCTTTTATGTATATTTGCGGTGTGATGCCTAACTAAACATGAAGAAGAAACATTTTTAAGGTTAACAGATAAAGATATGAGAAAGAATTTTATGATGATGGCACTGGTGTCAGTGGCCATGATGACTTCCTGCGGTGGAAACAAGACTGCACAGGGAGTGGCAGAAGAGGACTCTACCGTTGTGGCTGAGTGCGCTGCCGACAGCGAGGGTGTGGATTTGACCGCCGTGGCTGGTACTTACGAAGGCACATTGCCTGCAGCTGACTGCCCGGGCATAAAGACTGTGCTGACTATCAACGCCGACAGTACCTATCAGCTGCAGCAGGACTACATCGACCGCAAGGATGGTCACGACGAGGCCAGCGGTGTGCTGGAAGTGCTGGACGGCAACGTGCTGATGCTCGTGCGTCCATCAAGCGGCGAGCATACCTTCTATAAAGTGAAGGATGCCGAGAGCATTGCTATGACCGACTCACTCGGCAATGAGGCTGAAGGGGAGATAGCAAAACTGTATGTGCTGACCAAGAAGAAGTAAGCCGAAACGAAACTGTAGGGAGCGTGGCAGGAGGATTCTTGCCACGCTCCTTTGTATTATATCCCGAATATGTTTGGCTAAATCTTGCCAGCAATACCTACTTACCCATCTGCTTCAAAAAAGTGGGTCGAAAAAGTATCCTTGGATACTTGCCCGTTTATCCTTGGATACATTGCAAAGTATCCTTGGATACTTGACGAAGTAACCTTACTGGCTTTTTTCCCTGATTTCGCTCGGCTTCCCCGTTCTACATCAACAGAAATTGTTATCAGTCCAATGAAAGCCATACTGAATAGGTGGACACTCGCATGAGAATTGTGCTGCTTGTGTTGACATTCCAGCCCCCTATGGGGAGGAGAACAATTCCGTTTGGACGAACAGGATGCAAACAACTTGGGGGTTCTGACTTCGGTGCTTCACCTCATCATGCTCGTTTTGAGCGAAGGGCTGGCTGAAAAGAAAACCCCGATGCTCTTGCGCGGGCATCGGGGCTGTTTGGGTTGGTGCGGAAAAGAAGTCCGCAGGAGGATTCAAGGGTTAGATACGCTCGAGAACTTCCTTTATCAAGTTGTCGATAGTGCTCTTGTAACCTGTGTTGGCCTCCTTGATAAGACGATTGGCAATCACCATGCAGCAGGTGGTAGCCTTGTGGCCGAGCAACTTGCTCAAGCCTGCCAGAGCCGATGATTCCATCTCGAAGTTGGTGATATGCATGCCTTCATACTCGAAGCTCTCCACCTTGGCGTTCTGGTCAGGGTCGGCCAATGGGATACGCAGTTGACGTCCCTGAGGACCATAGAAACCTCCGCAAGCGATGGTGATGCCGTGCACCATGTCATCACCGCCGATGCGGTTGGTGAGTTCCTCGTCTGCCTCTATCACGTAAGGTGCACAAAGCTGTGGATTCCAGTGCATATGCTTGGTGAAAGCATCCTCCAGAGCAAGGTTGCACACCTCATTTCGTCCAGCATAGAAGTTGAGCAGCCCATCGAAGCCAATGCTCTTCTCGCTTACGATGAATGTACCTACGGGGGTGTATTCCTGCAGTCCGCCACAGGTGCCAATACGCACAATCTCCAGAGAGGTCTTCTCTGCCTTCTCGGTGCGAGTAGCAAAGTCGATATTGACCAGTGCGTCCAGCTCGTTGACCACAATATCTATATTGTCGCAGCCAATGCCAGTGCTGGCCACAGTGATGCGCTTGCCCTGGTACTTACCTGTGATTGAGTGGAATTCTCTGCTCTGCACCTCCATCTCGATATCTGTGAAGTGCGAAGCCACGAGGCTTACTCTGCCGGGGTCGCCCACGAGTATCACCTTGTGAGCCAACTGTTCGGGCTTGATGTGCAGGTGGAATACGCTGCCATCCTGATTGAGGATGAGTTCTGATTCTTCAAATCGTCTCATGGTGTAATAGGTGTTTTGCATTCTTTAATAAATGTTGTTTATAGATGGAAGCAACTGCCCGACTTGTGCCGGGCAGTTGCTTATTTGCTCAATTCTGCCTTGCGGATCTGCAGCTCCTGCTTCTTCAGGTCGGCCTTCTGCTGCTCCACCTTTGCCTCCAGGATGCGAATTTGCGGGGCAAGTGTAACCTTATTGGGCTTGCTTGCCTGTGCATATTGGTCGCGAAGGTTCTGCAGTTCGGCAGCCGACTTCTCGGCCTCTTTCCTCGACTCCAGCAGCCACTGCATCTTCTCGCGGGCACTTGCATTGCGAAAGTCATCAAGTGTCTGGCAGATATGACTGTCAGTGACCACGAAATAGAAGTCGCCATGCTTCTCCGACTGAGCCGCCCCTTCCTTCACAGAAGCCAGTCTCTGCTGGGCAGCCTGCACCTTCTTCTTGTCGGTCCAGGTATTCTTGATGGAAGCAATACGTGCCAGACTCATCAACTGCTCCTCTTCGATGGTGCCGTCTTCATAGGTCCGGCGGGACTCGTTGGGAATGAAGGTGTAGAGGCACACCGAGTCGGCAGGCTGGTTGCGGTCTGATGCAAACCATCCCAGATTGTTGAACTCGTCGATGACCAGCAGATAGTCGTTGGCGGGAGAGTTGAATGGCATACCCAGGTTTTCGGGTGCCAAATACTTACGCTCGTCGTTATCATAACGGGTCATGTAGATGTCGTAGCCTCCCAGACTCTCCTCGTTCTTTGCTGCAAAGTAGAGTGTCTGGCCATCGGAGAGCATGAAAGGATAGTTGAGATTATCCTCCGGCTCGTCGGCAAGCCCACGCAAGGGAGAGGGTTTGGCCCACTCATCGCCGTTGCGGACGCTCTCGTAGAGCTTGAGCACACCACGTTTGTCGAGTGCGGAGAAGACTATCTTGTTCTTCAACTGATTCTCAAACACCATGCAGTCAGGCGCATCTTTCTTGCCGAAATAATGTTCGTAGGACTCGATAGAACCGTTCTCCGACCCGAGTGAAAGGCTTTCAAGGAGATGCGATTTGGGCATCACCAGACTGTCGATGATGATGACTCGCTCGGTGGCATGCAGTTTCACACTACCCTTCTGCACCACCTCGAGCAAACTATCCTCTCTCTCTGTCGATTTGCGCTTCTTCTCGAGCAGGGTTATCTTCTGTTGCAGGAGTTCCTCTGCCCTGCTGAAGTCATACTTCAAGATGGCTTCCTGGATGGGAGCATCCAGCTCCTCGGCGCTGACTCTGCCCCTTTGAGCGAAAGAGCTGGCGCAACAAACTGAGATTAAAGCTGCTAACAGATACTTCTTCATTTGTCTAATTAAGTAGATAATACTTATTTGGATGTTCGTGTGTACAGGCTGGAATGCTCACGGGAGCATCTTACTTGAACACGAAATACACCGCCAATACCAGGCAGACCATCGCTGCCAGATGATTCCAATGCAGCTGCTGTCCCTGAAAAAGGACATTGGCCACAACACAGAAGATGACCAGGGAGATGACTTCCTGGATTATCTTGAGCTGCATGAGCGTGAAGGGACCGCCGTTGCCCATGAATCCGATGCGGTTGGCAGGCACCTGGAAGCAGTATTCCAGGAAAGCTATTCCCCACGAAAGCACGATGACAGCGATGAGGGGCCACGATTTCGTGACACCCGCATCCTGCATCTTCAGGTGGCCATACCAGGCCAAAGTCATAAACAGGTTGCTGCAAACAAGCAGTCCAACCGTCTGTAGTACTTTCATTTACTTGCTCAGATACTCATCCATAGCCGCTGCTGCACGTCGGCCATCGCCCATGGCAAGGATAACAGTGGCGCCTCCGCGCACGATGTCACCACCTGCAAAGATCATGGGGATATTGGTCTGCATGCCGTCATTGACCACAATGGTGTTCTTCCTGCCCAGTTCCAGTCCATGGATAGAGGTGGGAACAATGGGGTTGGGAGATACTCCAACGGCCACGATAGCCTGGTCGATGGCGATAGTCTCAGTGGCTCCAGGGATAGGCTGGGGACTTCTGCGGCCCGAAGCATCAGGCTCTCCAAGCTCCATCTTCTGCAATACCACCTCGGTCACATTGCCCTTCTCATCGGCATGATACTCAATGGGATTGTGCAGAGTGAGGAATTCGATGCCCTCTTCCTTGGCATGCTTCACCTCCTCCAGACGGGCTGGCATCTCTGCCTCGCTACGACGGTAGGCGATGAATACACGCTCTGCACCCAGGCGCTTTACGGCAGCTGTCCATAGCAGTATTACCGCCGCCAACCACCATCACGCTCTTGGCCTTCTTGATAGGTGTAGCAAAGTGGGCATCACTTGCATTCATGAGGTTCACACGGGTAAGGTACTCGTTGGAACTCATTATACCGTTGGAGTTCTCGCCGGGAATACCCATGAAGTTAGGCAGTCCGGCGCCAGAGCCAACGAAGATACCCTGGAATCCCTGCTTCTCCAGTTCCTCCACAGTGATGGTCTTGCCCACCACGCAGTCCTTTACGAACTTCACGCCTATCTTCTCCAGGTTGCTTATCTCCACATCCACAATCTTGTTGGGAAGGCGGAACTCGGGGATACCATATTTAAGTACACCGCCTATCTCGTGCAATGCCTCGAAGACAGTAACGTCATAACCAGCCTTGGCCATATCGCCGGCAAAGCTGAGTCCGCTTGGTCCGGAACCGATGACAGCCACCTTCTTGCCGTTCTTCTCGGCCACCTCGGGCAGAGCCATACGTCCGCTCTCGCGCTCGAAATCGGCTGCGAAGCGCTCCAGATTGCCTATAGCCACAGCAGGTTCGTTCATTTTCAGGTGGATACACTGGCTTTCGCACTGCTTCTCCTGCGGGCAAACTCGTCCGCACACGGCAGGCAGAGCCGATGTGCTCTTCAGTACACGGGCGGCGTTGAGGAACTCTCCGCGCTCGATGTTCTTGATGAAAGAGGGGATGTTGATGCTTACGGGACAACCCTTCATACAGGTGGGGTTGGCACAGTCGAGGCATCTCTTGGCCTCTGTCATCGCCTGCTGCACCGTCAGACCCTTGTTCACCTCCTCCACACGTGTGGTGGCACGATAAACGGGGTCAAGTTCGGGCATCTGGCAGCGCTCTATCTGAGTGCGCTCTTTAGCCTTCATGCTCTTGCGAAGAGCCTCACGGTAAGGTGCCGAGCGGTCGATAAGTTCGGCCAGAGGAGTGGTGGTGTCCATTTCATCCACGCTCAGAGGAGCCACGGGAGCCTCTTCAGCCTTTGCAGGAGCAGCCTCCTGAGCAGGAGCCTCGCCATTGAGCGCCTTCTGATAAGCCTCCATAGCCTCCAGCTCTTCGGCCTTGAATGCCCCACCGCGCTGCAACATCTCGTTGAAGTCAACCAGATGTCCGTCAAACTCAGGACCATCCACGCACACAAACTTTGTCTTTCCACCCACGCTGATGCGGCAAGCGCCACACATGCCAGTACCATCCACCATGATGGTATTGAGGGAAACGTCGGTGGGAATCTCGTATTTCTTTGTCAGCAGACAACAGAATTTCATCATGATTGCAGGGCCGATGGCGAAGCACTTATCCACCTTCTCGCGCTGGATAACTTCCTCCATACCAACGGTCACAACACCCTGTTTGCCATAGGAGCCATCATCTGTCATGATGATAACTTCGTCGGAACTCTTACGTACCTCATCTTCAAGGATGATCAAGTCCTTGCTGCGACCTGCGATAACGCTTATCACACGGTTGCCGGCAGCCTTGAGCGCCTGGATGATAGGCAGCATGGGAGCTGTGCCGACACCGCCTCCCGCGCAGAGCACAGTTCCATAGTTCTCAATATGAGTGGCTTTGCCGAGGGGGCCAACCACGTCGGCGATGTAATCACCCTCGTTGAGAGCACACAGCTGGCTGGTGCTTGCACCCACAGTCTGTATCACCAGAGTGATGGTACCCTTCTCCACATCGCTTCCAGCAATGGTGAGAGGCACGCGCTCGCCTTTCTCATCTACACGCACTATCACGAAGTGGCCTGCACGGCGAGCCTTTGCGATGAGTGGTGCTTCAACCTCCAGTTTGAATACTTTCTCTGAGAACTGAACCTTACTTACAATCTTATTCATTGGTTAAATCCTGTTGTTGATGGTTGTCAGTGGATTACTTGATCATATCACACCCCATGTAAGGCACGAGAGCCTTGGGTATGCGGATGCCCTCTTCAGTCTGGTTGTTCTCCAGCAGGGCAGCAACGATGCGGGGCAAAGCAAGTGCCGAGCCGTTGAGAGTGTGTGCCAGTTCGGTCTTCTTGTCTGCTGCACGACGCACGCGACACTTCAGACGATTGGCCTGATAAGTATCAAAGTTGCTCACGGAACTTACCTCCAACCAGCGCTTCTGTGCCTCGGAATACACCTCAAAGTCATAACAGATGCTGCTGGTGAAGCTCATATCGCCGCCACACAGACGCAAGATACGGTATGGGAGCTCCAGCTTCTTGAGCAGACCTTCCACGTGTGCCAGCATCTCACGATGTGATGCGTCGGAATGCTCAGGGGTATCGATACGCACGATCTCTATCTTGCTGAACTCGTGCAGACGGTTCAGTCCGCGCACATCCTTGCCATAGCTGCCTGCCTCACGACGGAAGCACTGGGTGTAGGCGCAGTTCTTGATGGGCAGATCCTTCTCATCGATGATCACATCACGGTAGATGTTGGTCACAGGCACCTCGGCTGTAGGGATGAGATAGAGGTCATCCAGATTGCAGTGATACATCTGACCCTCCTTGTCAGGCAACTGTCCTGTGCCGTAGCCACTGGCCTGGTTGACCACTGTGGGAGGCATAATCTCCTCGTAACCAGCGGCTCGTGCCTCGTCGAGGAAGAAGTTGATGAGTGCACGCTGCAGCCTTGCACCCATACCGCGATATACAGGGAAACCAGCGCCAGTAATCTTCACACCCAGGTCAAAGTCAATCAGGTTGTACTTCTTGGCCAGTTCCCAGTGAGGCAGACGTGCGCTCTCAATCACGGGATTGGCATCCCAGTTGCCCACGGTATCCTTTCCCTCTACGCACTCCTTGAGCGAGCTCTTCACCACCCAGTTGTCTTCAGCGCCGCTTCCTTCGGGCACAATCTCGTAAGGGATATTGGGTATTGCACAAAGGAGAGTCACCAACTTGGCCTCTGCCTCCGACTTTGTTTCTTCCAGTTTGCGGTTGGCCTCCTTCAGCTGGGCCACTTCGGCCTTCACCTCTTCAGCCTCCTGCTTCTTGCCTTGCTTCATCAGACCGCCAATCTCAGCAGCCATCTTCTTGGCTTTAGACAGATTAGCGTCCAGTTCGGCCTGTGCCTGACGACGGGTCTTATCCACATTGAGAACCTCCTCAACAGCCTCGGCGGCATTGGGGAAATGCTTCTTCTCCAGACCACGCACCACGCGGTCTTTCTCTTCAGTAATGAGTTTTAGCGTAAGCATATCGTTATGTTATATTTCTTTCACTTTTTCAACCACAAAGTTACTACTATTTCACGACATAAGCCGAATGCTTATAATTAAATTTAGGTAAAATAGCAATAGGGTCGCATGTGCCACGCACATACGACCCTATTTATCTCCTTTGTTTCCCGCAGGAAACATCTCGTTAGCTTAATGCTACGTCTTACGCCTCAGCCACGGGCACCACATTCACGGTGCTGCGGTCTCTGCGGCCCTTCTTGAACTCTACAGTTCCATCAACCAGAGCATACAGAGTGTCGTCCTTACCGATAGCCACGTTCTGGCCAGGATAGTGACGAGTACCACGCTGACGTACAATCACGTTACCGGCAATGCACTTCTCACCGCCGAATATCTTCACACCGAGTCGCTGTGCAGCTGACTCACGACCGTTCTTAGAACTGCCGACACCTTTTTTATGTGCCATTTCTTGTTTCTCCTCAGTTTAATGGTTAAGCGATAACTTCCTTGATGGCCAGCTCAGTGAACTGCTGACGATGACCGTTAAGCTTGCGATAGCCCTTGCGGCGCTTCTTGTGGAACACGAGCACCTTGTCGCCCTTTACCAGAGCAGACTTCACCTCGGCTACCACCTTAGCACCCTCCACGGTGGGAGCACCCACAGTGATGTTGCCATCGTTGTCAACCAACAACACCTTCTCAAACTCAACAGTCTGACCAGCCTCTGCAGTTGCCATGTGGTGCACGAACAACTTCTTGCCAGCCTCAGCCTTGAACTGCTGACCGTTAATCTCTACGATTGCGTACATTTTAATATTGTTAAACGGGTTTCGACCGCAGGGCGAAGCCATCTCGTGGCTCACTTTTATGGCCTTTGCGGCATAAATCGGGTGCAAAATTACTACATTTCACCAAGACAGACAAATCTTTCCTGTATTTTTTCCACCATTCTCCCCAATATTCTTCAGGCGAATGGCTTATCCTGCCCATACAGCATGTCTGTCAAATGCATTCCGCTGCAAAGCCAGACGCAGCACGCTGCGATGGATGGTGCAGCACGCTGCAACAGCCCATGCAGCGCGTTGCATCATCTGATGCAGCAAAACACGATGGCTGTTTCACTGAAACGCACCGGCTATTTCGCCTAAACTCACAGGCCGTTTTGCCATATCTCGCAAACCACTTTGTCATATCTCGCAGGCCGTTTTGCCATATCTCGCAAACCACTTTGTCGTATCTTGCAGTCCGCATTGCCATATCTCGCAGGCCGCTTTTCCGTATCTCATCATCTGCTTCACAACGCAGCCTCGTGATGAGAAGCGAAGAAGTCCGTTCTCCGCATCCAACTTCCACACACCTATAATATATATAAGGTGTATGCTGGAGTCTATTTCGAACTGACTGCCGCCTTCTTGAGCGCCTTCTGCATCCAACTGTCCGTGCGGAAGCGGAGCAGGAAGATGATGCCGCGGAAGGTGAGTTCGATGGCCATCGCAATCCATACTCCCTGCAAGCCCATGGTGCCTGCAAGCAGAGCGGCAAGCACGATACGCACCACCCAGATGCTGCCCAGATTCATGCTGCAAGGGATGAGGGTATCGCCTGCACCCACAAACACTCCGTAGCACACGATGCTGGCAGCGAACATGGGTTCGGCCAAAGCCTCGATGCGAAGTACGCTCACAGTGAGCGCACGAACGGATTCGTCGGGGGTCATCACGCTCATCAGCGCAGGCGAGAATACGTACATCACCACTGCCATAACCGTCATGATGGCAATGCCCATACCTACCGTGATACGCCCGAAACTGCGTGCCAGGCGGGGACGCTTGGCTCCAAGGCTCTGACCCACAAGGGCTGTAGCGGCATCGGAGATACCATAACCGGGCATGTAGCAAAGGGCCTCCACGGTAATACCAAAACTGTTGGCGGCAATGGCTATTGTACCCAATGGGGCCACAATAATGGTGCTCACAATCTGTGCACCGCAAAGGACGATATGTTCAACTGCCAAAGGAAGGGCAATACGCACGGCTTCACGGAGCGTGTGGCGCTGTGGACGGAAGGTGCCTGTATCCTGACGAAGATTAAGCTCCCTGCTGCGCACACACACAAACCAGCACATGGTGAGCGAGCAGACGATGAACGAAAGCAAAGTTCCCAGTCCAGCACCCGCCACTCCAAGGTTT
>SAMEA104315439__coassemble_292_pt1 | contig 22622 bp, 23 predicted proteins | sample SAMEA104315439__metabat2_low_PE_011 | metagenome-assembled genome bin SAMEA104315439 (sample SAMEA104315439) | gut metagenome | biome: Monkey gut; feature: monkey-associated habitat; material: faeces | place: China | collected 2013
ACCATGAATGCCACCGAGGGCGTGTTCCGCCGCTTGCAAGGGCCTTATGCCCGCCTGGCACTGGGTGGTGTGATGCTCAGCACGCTCATCTACCTGCTTCCCTCACTGTATGGCGAGGGCTATGACTTGATAAAGCTTCTGCTCAATGGCAACGGTGAGGCCGACTGGGATATGGCTATGAACCGCTCTCTCTTCTATGGAAGTGACCACTTGCTCGTCTATCTGTTGCTCGTCGTACTGTTCAAGGTCTTTGCCTCCACGGCCACAAACGGCGGTGGCGGATGCGGTGGTATATTCGCTCCCAGCCTGTTCTTGGGCTGCATCAGCGGCTTCATCTTCAGCCGGCTGTGGAACAACTACGATGTGCTGGGCATTCCCGTGCCTGTGCGCAACTTTGCCATGTTGGGCATGTGCGGCCTTATGAGCGGTGTGATGCACGCGCCCCTCACTGGCATCTTCCTCATTGCCGAGCTCACGGGCGGCTATGCTCTCTTTATGCCACTGATGATTGTGTCGGTGGTGGCCTACCTGACCATCAAGGCCTTTGAGCCTCACAGCATCTATGCAATGCGCCTTGCCCAGCGTGGCGAACTGCTCACCCATCATACCGACAAGGCTATCCTCACCCTGATGAGCATGGACAGCGTGATTCAGCATTATGATCATGTGCTCTATCCAGACATGACTCTGGGCGATGTGGCCACGCAGGTGAGCAACAGCCGCAATCATGTGTTCCCTGTGGTCAACCGCCAGATGAAGTTTGTGGGCGCAGTCTATCTCGACGACATACGCCATGTGGTGTTCCGCACAGAGCTTTACCGCGAGTTCCGCGTATCGCAACTGATGAAGCAGCCACAGGCTTTGCTTTCGGTCAACGACAGCATGGATGTGGTGGTGTCAGTGTTCGACCGCACCCGTGCCTGGACGCTGCCTGTGGTGGATGACGAGGGTCGTTTCGTGGGCTTCATACGCAAGAGCGCCGTGCTCTCGGCCTATCGGCAGTTGCTCTCAGACTTCTCTGTGGATTGACGCATCTGCTTCCCTTATTCTTCGAAATCCGTAAGCCTGCGCTGCGCGTTCCTCCTCGTGATGGCAGCCAGTAGCAGGACGTAGGCCAGTGCTATGTGCCACCATGTGGGGTGCAAGCCCCTAACAACCGCGCCGGGAAGGTTTGCACAGAGCGTCACAATGTGGTTCTGCAGGCCGATGAGTGTGCTCAGGCAGGTGGCCAACAGTGGCACGGGCAGCACCAGAGTGGCAATGGAGAGATACACAATGACGGTGGTGAGGGGGATGAGAAGCATGCTCAACGGGATGGAGAGCAGCGGCATCGTGTGGAAATAATAGGCTGCCAGAGGTGCCGTGCCCAGCCAGGCAGCCCCCGATACCGCAGCTGCCTGGCGCACCCGCATCAGTGCCGATGGTGTGCCGGCAGGGCGGGCGAGGATAATCATGATGAAAAACACAGCCAGGAATGACAGTTGGAAACTGATGCTGAGCAGCGACGACGGGCTCACCAGCAGTATGCCCAAGGCGCTCAGTGCCAGTGCGTGCATGGGGGCAAGCGACCGCTGTGCCAGTGTGGCCGTCATCACCGCCGTGCACATCACCGCCGCCCTCACCAGCGAAAGCGGGAGTCCGGCCAGCAGCACGTAGCCCCATAGCAACAGCAGGAGCGGCGGCAGGGCAAACCATCGCCACTCCGAAAACCTGATGCGACGTATGACCAGCAGGTGCAGAAGTCCGTATAATATACCCAGATGCAGTCCGCTCAAGGCCAGCAGATGCGCTGCTCCGCTCTCGGAGTAGGCCTGTCGTGTCTCGCGACTGATGCCTTCGCGCCTGCCCAGCAACAAGGCCGAACCCAGCGACAGGCTCTCGGACTGCAGACCAGATTCCTGCAGCCTATGTACCAGAAAGTCACTCTTGAACTTGGCCCTTGCCTGCACGGCTTCCCATGCGGGCAAGGGCGTTTGGGGTAAAAGGTTTTCCATGCTGGCACGTGCAGCCCCGAAAGCCATCCAGAAGAGCAGCAAGGCCCATCCGTTGCCTCTCTTCAGGGCGCTCAGGCCAGTGGCGACGGCCAGCAGAAGCAGGGTGGCGGGCAGATACCACAGGCTGGGCAGGGCATAACCTGCCGCTATGCCGGCCGACAGTAGCCCCACACTCCACCAGAGCGGCTGCCCCAGTGTCATAATGCACTCAGCAGCGAGCTGGCCTCCAGCGGGTCATCGGCCCCGAAGATGTAGCTTCCGGCCACCAGCACATCGGCACCGGCCTGTGCCAGCAGGCGTCCTGTCTCCAGGTTCACACCGCCATCCACCTCGATGAGTGCTTGGCTTCCGGTCTCGGTGATGAGCGCACGCAGGCGCTTCACCTTGTCGGTGGTGTGGGGGATGAACTTCTGTCCGCCAAAGCCCGGATTAACGCTCATGAGCAGCACCATATCCACGTCCTGGATGATGTCGCGCAGTACCTCGACGGGTGTGGCGGGGTTCAGGGTGACGCCAGCCTTCATGCCGGCCTCATGTATCTGTCCCACCACGCGGTGCAGATGCGGGCAAGCCTCGTAGTGCACGTTCATCATGTAGGCACCCAGAGCCTTTACCTCGGGTATGAACTTCTCGGGCTGTACTATCATCAAGTGCACGTCCAGGGGTTTCTCACACAACTTCGCCACATGCTTCAGCACGGGGAAGCCAAAGGATATGTTCGGTACGAACACACCGTCCATGATGTCGATGTGCAACCAGTCGGCGCTGCTCCTGTTGAGCCAGTCCATGTCGGCCTGCAGGTTGCCGAAGTTGGCCGACAATAGTGATGGGGAAACAATCATCTCTTTAGCGGTTTTCTGTATCTTCACATTGCGGCCTGTAGATGCGGGCAAACTGTCGTACCCGTGCCAGTACGGCGGCTCCGGGAGAGATGTAGGGGAGGGGTAAAGTCTGTTCCATAGGCGCGTTTTTGAGGGGTTTGGGCGGTCTTTGTGCCCGCCTTATATTGTTAGAACGTGCGCACGTGTGCTTTTATTGTGCAAGGGAACAGAGTTTTTTGAAAAGAAAATGCCGCTCTGTGTTCTGGAGCGGCATTGTGTGGGTGTCTTTGGGGTCAGCCCACCAGACTCATCTGGTGCTGTTGGATGAGTTTGCGCAGGTTGATGAGTGCATACCTCATGCGTCCCAGCGATGTGTTGATGCTCACTCCTGTCTTCTCGGCAATCTCCTTGAATGACAGGTCCTCATAGAATTTCATGATGACCACTTCGCGCTGCACCTCGGGCAGATAGTTGAGCAGAGAGCGCAGGCACTCGGTATCCTGACTCTCTATAATGCGGTTCTCCACCGTCCCTTCGCTGAAGCGCAGGCTGTTGGTCACGCCCAGCGGCAGGTCGTCATGCGTGAGCGTGAGTCCGGGTTCGGCGTTCCTCGTGCGGTCGATGGCCAAGTTGTGGGCTATGCGCACCAGCCAGGCACTGAACTTACCGGTCTTCTGGTACTTGTGGTTCCTGATGGCTACTATTGCGCGGGCAAATGTATCCTGGAACACGTCCTGTGCCGTGTCCTCGTTCTTGCAGATGAAGAGTATGTAGGAGTACACATAATCCTGATGCCTGCGCAGCAGCTCATCAAATGCTTTATCGTTGCCTTGTTCATACAATTCGGCCAGGTCATGGTCGGTCATTGCATCCAGTTTGTTCATCACTGTCTTCCTTTGTTGATTTGGAGTAGTTTCTTCTCTATAGGCAACGTGGTTTATGTGTTGTGGTTGTTCTATCTGTTTTTGTAATCTCTACGCTGCAAATTTACATATAATATTCCGAGTATCCCAATGTTTGCGGCCTTTTTTGTGCTTGCTGCGCCAGAAAATGCGGCTTCGGGGCGGCTGGCTCTGTGGCAGAGGCTCTTTGTTCTGGGCGAAAAGTAGGGTTGGTGAGGGGCTGCCATGACGTTTCTTCATGGTTTGCGGCCTTGTGTTTGGGGCTGAAAATGGGCTTGCGAAGGGGATGGAGAGGGCGTCGGGGTGAAGGGCAGGCCGTGTGGGCTTGGCAGAGAGGAGGTTCTGTCTTGGAAAACGCAGCGCGCTGCATATGCCATTGCACCGCGCTCCGATGCCCGACGCAGCGTGCTGCATCAGTCATCGCACCGCGGTGCGTTTCTTGGGATGGGGCGGAGCAGGTGGGCGGGAATCGCTTCGGCTCCTTGCTTCCGGCTCGGCCTTCTGGTCTTGTCTCCCGCTTGGCAGATGGCGGCGGGAATGGATGGTTACACCAGCCTGGCGCCTTCTACGTGTGCACCACGCAGGAAGTCGGCCACAGGCATCTTCTTCTTGCCCGCCAGTTGCAGTTCCTCCAGATATACGTAGCCGTCCTTGGCTGCCACGCGAAGCCATTTGCGTCCGTCGGTCTCCAGTGTTCCTACGGGCAGGCTGTGAGTCTGCTGTTCGGGATGTGTGCGATATACTTTCAGCACGGTGCGCTTTCCACCGGGCTCCTCCAGAGTGGTCCAGGCGGCAGGGTAGGGGCTCAGTCCGCGCACGAAGTTGTGCACCTCCTGTGTTGTCAGTTCATTCCAGCGTATCTCGCAGGTCTCCTTGAAAATCTTGGGAGCGGGCCGCAAGGGCTCGTCGGTCATGAACTGTTCCTGCGGCACAGCCTCTGCCTCGCCGTCGGCTATCATGTCGGCCGTGCGGCACACCAGCGCAGCACCCTGCACCATCATGCGGTCGTGGATGTCGCCGGCGCAGTCGTCGGGACCGATGGGCAGTGTCTCCTGGCAGATGATGCGGCCTGTGTCTATCTGGTGATCAAGCCAGAATGTGGTGATACCCGTCTGCTTGTCGCCATGGATAATGGCCCAGTTGATGGGTGCAGCACCGCGGTACTGTGGTAGCAGTGCGGCATGCAGGTTGAAGGTGCCCAGTCGGGGCATAGCCCACACCACCTCGGGCAGCATGCGGAAGGCCACCACCACCTGCAGGTCGGCCTGCAGCGAGCGCAGCTGTGCCAGGAAGTCCTCGTCGCGCAACTTCTCTGGTTGCAGTACGGGTATGCCGTGCTTGAGCGCACACTCCTTGACGGGGCTGGCCTGCAATACGTCATGATGGCGCCCGATGGCCTTGTCGGGCATGGTCACCACGCCCACCACCTGGTGCCTGCCGGCCAGCAGTGCCTCCAGTGATGCCACGGCAAAGTCAGGTGTGCCCATGAATATGATTCTCAGTCTGTCCTGTTTCATGCTCTTGTATGGTTTGATGTGTTACTCTGCACAAAGGTACTGCTTTTCTGCGGAACGCGCTTGCAGCACATGCTCCATACCGAGAAAAAGTCATACCTTTGTGCCTTGGTGCGCCGGGTGACGCTTCTCCTCGCGCGCGTACATATATTTATATTGGACAATGAAGAAAGTTATATCTGACGAACAACTGGCCGCCCTGCGCCGGCACATCATGCAGGCAGAGCGCATCGTCATCTGTGCACATGTGGGTCCCGACGGCGATGCCATCGGTTCGTCACTGGCCATCAAGCATTGGCTTGCACGCTGGGGCAAGCAGGCCGACGTGCTGGTGCCCAACCGCTTCCCCGATTTCCTGCGCTGGCTGCCTGGTGTGCAGGACATCAGAACCTATACCAAGAATCCCAGCGGCGTGAAGAACCTCATCGCTCAGGCCGATCTGATTATCATAGCAGACCTCAACTGCTCGTCGCGCTTGCGTGAACTGGAGCCGCTGGTACTGGCCAACCCCTGCCAGAAGGTGATGTTTGACCACCATCTCAATCCACAGGATTTCTGTCACACCATCGTCTCTCATCCCGAGATGTGTGCCACCAGCGAGGTGCTGTGCCACTTGATGGAGCAGATGGGTGAGATGGACAGCATCACGCTCAACGAAGCCACCTGCCTCTATACGGGCATGATGTGCGATACGGGGGCCTTCACCTATGCCTCGTCGCGCCCCGAAGTGTATGAGTGTATATTCCGCCTGCTGCAGCGCGGCATCGACAAGGACCGCATCTACCGCAATGTGTTCTGGACCTGCAGTACGGCCCGGTTGCGCCTGCAGGGCTATATGCTCTACGTCAAGATGCAGGTGATGCACGAGCACCATGCTGCCCTGATGACCCTCACAGGCGAGGAGCGTGCACGCTTCGGCATCAAGCAGGGCGATACCGAGGGGTTTGTCAATATCCCCCTCACCATGCAGGGGATGCGCCTGAGCGTGTTCCTGAGCGAGGATACCGAGGTAGAGGGGCTCGTCAAGGTGAGCTTGCGCAGCGTGGATGACTTCCCCTGTGACGAGATGGCAGCCCGCTTCTTCGACGGCGGAGGCCATCGGAATGCCAGCGGCGGGCGCCTCATGTGCACCATGGACCAGGCTGTGGAGCGCGTCCAGGAGGCCATCCGTGCCTATGACCACCTGTTAAAATAGCACAAACGACTGCTTTATTGGTGCTTGGAAGAGGGCTGGATGGCCTTTTTTCCGTAACTTTGCCACACAAACAAACATATTGATACATACATGAGAAAGTATATCGGCGCCTTGCTGGCTCTGCTGGCCTGTGCTTCCTGCCTGTGCTCCTGCAACAATGACGACACCTATGCCGACCAGAAGAAGCGCGAGCGCAAGGTCATCAATGCCTTTCTGAAGCGCGATGTGAGCATCATCGATGAGGAAGGCGATACCATCTGCCGTGTGGGCAAGATAAATCCCATCACCGAGGCACAGTTCTATGCCCAGGATTCCACCACGAATGTGGAGAAGAACGAATACGTGCTCTTCTCCGGCTCAGGCATCTACATGCAGATAGTGCGCGAGGGTGTGGGCGAGAAGTTGAAGAGTGGCGACAACAAGCGCATCTTGTGCCGCTTCATCGAATACAACATTATGGGCGACAGCCTGCAGCTGCGTGACGATGTTCCCTATTGGCACACAAACCCCGAGATAATGGATGTGTCGAACACTTCAGGCAGCCTGAACGCCAGTTTCAATACGTCTATCAACGGTGGCGGTGCCATGTACTTGACCTACAAGGAGGTGAGCGTGCCCACAGGATGGGTGAAGCCGCTCTCGTTCATACGTCTGGGCCGCCAGACGAACGAAGAAGAGGGGATTGCCAAGGTGCGTATCATCGTTCCTCACTCCGAGGGAACCAAGAATGCGACAAACAATGTGTATCCCTGTTTCTACGAGATACTTTACCAGGAGATGCGTGACTGAGCGCGTGGCCGGCATATACATACACGTCCCCTTCTGCCAAGGGCGATGCATCTATTGCGACTTCTATTCCACCACCGAGGGGGAGGAATGGAAGTCGCGCTATGTTGATGCACTCCTGGCAGAGTTGCGCATGCGCCGTGACGAACTGCCTCTCGCGCGCGTACATTCTATATATATGGGCGGCGGAACACCCAGCCAGTTGCCGGCCAGAGCGCTGGCCGCCATTCTCAACGAGGTTTGCCGGCTTTATCCTGTGGACTCCGACGCCGAGGTTACGGTGGAGGCCAATCCCGATGATGTGACTCCAGAGTGGCTTGCAGCGCTCTCCCACACACCCGTCAATCGCCTGAGCATGGGTGTGCAGAGTTTTGACGACGCTCTGCTTCGCCTTATACGTCGCCGCCACACCGCGCAGCAGGCCGTTTGTGCTGTGGAACAGGCCGTCGGGCACGGCATCAGCAATGTGAGTATAGACCTCATCTACGGACTGCCCACGCAGACGATGGAGCAGTGGCAGGCCGATGTGCGGCAGGCTTTGGCGCTGGATGTGCAGCATCTGAGCGCCTATTCGCTCAGTTATGAGGAGGGTACATCTCTGTGGCGCATGCTGGAGCAAGGCAGGATAGAGGAGGCCGACGAGGAACTCTCGCTGCGTATGTATGAGCATCTCATCGACTCCACTCGGGCTGCGGGCTTCACTCATTATGAAATCTCAAACTTCTGCCGGCCCGGCCGACACTCGCAGCACAACAGCGCCTATTGGCATGGAGTGCCTTATCTGGGCTTTGGTCCCGGCGCCCACAGCTATGACGGAATGCGCACACGGCGCTGGAACCTTTCCGACTTGAAGGGCTACGTGCAGGCAGCCGGCTCCATGCCACCCCATCAGAGCGAGGTTCTGACGGATGACGAACTCTATGACGAGACCGTGATGACCCGTCTGCGTACCAGCGAGGGGCTTTCTCTGGACCTCCTCACAGCCGCCTACAGAGCCTATTGCATGGCGCAGGCAGAACCGCATCTGCGTGCTGGCCGTCTGGAGCAGGCAGGGAGCACAATTCGTCTCACCAGGCAGGGGATATTCACCTCAAACGACATCATAAGCGACCTTATGAAGGCGTGAAAGGCCCCTGAAAGCACTCTTTTGCCCAAATATGTTTTATAACATACGGCATACACATTGCTGTATGGCTGAAAACAGCTAAATTTATACCCACAAACAAGTAATTGACTAACGCAAACAGACCTGGACAGATGAAAACTTATCAAGCAAACGAGATCAAGAACATTGCCTTGCTTGGCAATGACGGGGCAGGTAAGACAACCCTCACAGAGGCTCTCCTTTACGAGGCCGGAGTAATCAAGCGTCGCGGACGCATCACTCAGCAGAACACTGTGAGCGACTATTTCCCCGTAGAACAGGAATATGGTTATAGTGTGTTCTCCACTGTGTTCCATGTTGAATGGAACAACAAGAAGCTGAACATCATAGATTGCCCGGGAAGTGACGACTTCGTGGGAGCAGCCATGACGGCCCTCAACGTAACCGACACCGCAGTGCTCCTCCTCAAGGGAGGCAGTGGAGTAGAGGTTGGCACGCAGAATCACTTCCGCTATACAGAGAAGTTGGGCAAGCCGGTCATCTTCCTGGTCAACCAGCTGGACGACGAGAACTGCGACTACGATGCCATCCTGGAGCAGCTCACCAGCGTGTACGGACCCAAGGTGGTGCCCATTCAGTACCCCCTGCAGACCGGCCCCGGATTCAATTCCCTTATCGATGTGCTCCTCATGAAGAAGTATTCATGGGGTCCCGATGGCGGTGAGCCCACTATCGAAGATGTGCCTGCCGACCAGATGGAAAAGGCCCACGAGATGCACAAGGCACTGGTGGAGGCTGCTGCCGAGAACGATGAAGGGCTGATGGAGAAGTTCTTCGACAGCGATACACTTACCGAGGACGAGATGCGCGAGGGTATCCGCAAGGGCCTGGCAGCACGTGGCATGTTCCCCGTCTTCTGTGTGTGCGCCGGCAAGGATATGGGTGTGCGCCGCCTGATGGAGTTCTTGGGCAACGTAGTACCCTTTGTGGATGAGATGCCTCGCGTGTTCAATACCCGCGGCGAGGAGGTTGTACCCAGCAAAGAAGGCCCCACCAGCCTGTTCTTCTTCAAGACAGCAGTGGAGCCGCACATCGGTGAGGTGCAGTATTTCAAGGTTATGAGCGGCAAGGTACACGAGGGAGACGACCTGAGCAACGCCGATCGTGGCAGCAAGGAGCGCATTGCACAACTCTTCGTATGCGCCGGAGCCAACCGTATCAAGGTGGAGGAACTGGTGGCGGGCGATATTGGCTGCACCGTGAAACTGAAGGACGTGAAGACCGGCAACACGCTCAATGGCAAGGACTGCGAGAATCGCTTCAACTTCATAAAGTACCCCAACTCCAAGTACAGCCGTGCTATCAAGGCTGTCAACGAGGCTGAGACAGAGAAGATGATGAATGCTCTGCAGCGTATGAGGGAGGAGGATCCCACATGGAGAATAGAGCAGAGCAAGGAGCTGCGCCAGATCATCGTGCACGGACAGGGTGAGTTCCACCTGCGCACGCTGAAGTGGAGACTGGAGAACAACGAGAAACTGCAGGTTGTATTCTCGGAGCCCAAGATACCTTACCGCGAGACCATTACCAAGGCAGCACGTGCCGACTACCGCCACAAGAAGCAGTCGGGAGGCGCAGGACAGTTTGGTGAGGTGCATCTCATCGTGGAGCCTTACTACGAGGGAATGCCTGCACCCGAGGTTTATCGCTTTGGCAACCAGGAGTACCGCATCAATGCCAAGAGCACCGAGGTGGTTGACCTGGAGTGGGGAGGCAAGCTCGTGTTCATCAACAGCGTGGTGGGAGGTGCCATCGACGCCCGTTTCATGCCCGCCATACTCAAGGGCGTGATGCAGCGCATGGAGCAAGGACCCCTCACTGGATGCTATGCCCGCGACGTGAGAGTCATCGTGTACGACGGCAAGATGCACCCCGTGGATAGCAACGAGCTGTCCTTCATGCTGGCAGGACGCCAGGCGTTTGCCCAGGCTTTCCGCGATGCCGGACCCAAGATACTGGAGCCCATCTACGATGTTGAGGTGTTTGTGCCCAGCGACAAGATGGGTGACGTGATGGGAGATCTGCAGGGCCGCAGAGCTATGATTATGGGTATGTCGAGCGAGAACGGCTATGAGAAGATAGTGGCCAAGGCTCCTCAGAAGGAGATGCTCAACTATAGCACCGCTCTCAGTAGCATTACCGGCGGTCGTGCCAGCTTCATCATGAAGTTCGCCTCCTACGAACTGGTGCCCGGTGATGTGCAGAACAAGCTCATCGCCGAGTACGAGGCTTCGCAGCAGGATTAGTCCTCTGGCCCCCTTACTGCGCACCGCATTCGCAGCCGTTCCGTACTTCTGTGCATTACACAGAATGCAGCACCGGCGAATGCGGTGCGCTGCGTTTTGCAGGCAGGGCAGCTCCGGCCTCTTGCCCATTGCCTTTCCGCTGCTGTTTGCATAGGGTAGGAAAGGTGGGATGGTGCAATGCCTCTGGCAAGTATGAGGTGAGAAATGTGCGGGTGCAAGGTTCCAACTTCCGTTTGGGAGGGAGATGAACGTATCCGTTTGCCCTCTCGGCAACGCCCTTGCTCCGCTGTAAGGCCGGAATCGAAAGGAACAGCGCACCAGCAGGCATCAGTCTGTCTCCAAAAACACAGCGCCGTGCGATGACCGATGCAGCGTACTCCGATGACCGATGCAGCGCGCTGCGTTGTCATACGCACCGCACTGCCTGATTCGCCCCATCTCCCTCCCGATACAATTTCTCCCCCTTCCGAAGTCTTCCTCAATAGAAAGAAAAGAGAAGGTGAAGCGCTTTTCCGCGAGAAAAAAGCCGCCAGCCCATCGTCCGCTATGTTTTGAGTCGAATAGTTCTCCTTCCTCCGAATTCGATTCCTCCCCCTTCCGAAGTCTTCTCGAATGGATAGAAAAGGGAAGGTGAAGCGCTTTTTCCGCGAGGGGGAAGCCGCCAGCTCACCATCCTCGATGTTTTGAGTCGAATGATTCTCCTTCCTCCCAATTCGATTCCTCCCCTTTCCGAAGTCTTCTCGAATAGATAGAAAAGGGAAGGCGAAGCGCTTTTTCCTCGGGTAGGAAGCCGCCAGCCCATCCTCCGCTATGTCTTATCTCCCCAAAAGAACAGATATGCGGAGCCCGCCTCACGACTTTTTTACTTTTCTCTTTTCGTTTTTCACAAGGCAATCGCACATTAGTGCGTTAGCCGACGCATCGCTTTTCTTTTGTGAAGTTAATAAAATGACAACTTTATACCACATCAATCTTAACAATGTTAAAAATAGGTAACTAAAGTCGCGCAGAAGTTTGTTGCTCATCACGAAACCTGCTAATTTTGTTTGTATGAAAAGGAGTTATATCTGGTGCATCTGCGTTGTCATAGGCGTGTCGTTCCTTGCTTTGCTCTACTTGCAAAGCCGCTACGCCACGGCCATCGTGCGTATGCGACGACAGCAGTTCGAGGAGAATGTGTTCCGAAGCCTCGATATGGCCTCGCGTGACCTGGAGAAGGCAGAGACCTTCCGCTATCTGCAGTCGGTCATCAGCCAGCATGAGCAGGAGAAGCACGATGCTGCCACCCTCGACTCACTGTGCCGCATGCCCCAGATAGCACCGCCTGACACCATGCACGGATTCACTGGCGTGCAGTTCGTAGGCAAGCGTCCCTCGCAGTTCCCCAACACTCTCACGATGCCCAGACAGAGCAGCGTGGCGCGTGCCATCGGGCATCTGCAGAAACATGTGCAGGAAGCCTATGTGTATGAACGCGAGGTACTCGACGAGGTCATCTATGCTGTGATGTACCAGGCAAGTGACTTGCGGTTCCAGGACAGGCTCAATCCGGCGGTGTTGGACAACTGCCTGCGTATGGCTCTGGAGCGTAATGGCATCAACATCCCATTCCATTATATCGTATATACATCCGACGGTCGTGAGGTGTTCCGCTGCTCTGACTTCGACCCCGAAGGGCAGGCTGTGAGCTATACGCAGACGCTCTTCCGCAGCGACCCTACAGGCCAGATGGGTGTGGTGACCGTGCATTTCCCCGACCAGGCACGCTACATCCTGGGAGTGGCCCGCTACGTGGCACCTGCCATGCTCTTCACTGTCATCCTCTTTGTGACGTTCCTCGTGACCGTCTATCTGGTGGTGCGGCAGAAGAAGGTAAGCGAGATGAAGAACGACTTTGTGCACAACATGACGCATGAGTTCAAGACGCCCCTCTCCACCATATCCATTGCAGCGCAGATGCTGATGGACAAGCAGGTGCCCAAGAGCGAGGCTACCTATGACCGCCTGGGCGGTGTGATCAACAACGAGACCAAGCGCTTGCGCCTGCAAGTGGAGAAGGTGCTGCAGATGAGCCTCTTCGACAGGGACAATATAGCCCTCAAGCTGCAGGAGCTGGACGCCAACGACCAGATAGCCACTATCGTGAAGACCTACTCGCTGCAGGTTGCCAGCAGCGGAGGAACGCTTGACACGCGCTTCGACGCCTTCAATCCCTTTGTCAACGTAGATGAGATGCACTTCACCAATATCATATACAACCTGCTGGACAATGCGGTGAAGTACAGGCGCGAGGATGTTCCCATCCACCTCGAGGTGGCCACCTGGAACCATGGCGACAACCTGTGCATCAGCATCCAGGACAATGGCATCGGTATCCAGAAGGACAACCTGAGGCACATCTTCGACAAGTTCTACCGTGTGCACACGGGTGACCAGCACAACGTGAAGGGTTTCGGACTGGGACTGGCCTATGTGAAGAAGATGGTGGAGCTGCATCACGGCACCATCAAGGTGACCAGCGAGCTGGGAGTGGGCACGAAGTTCACCATCACGCTGCAAGCAGTACAAGACTAATCATTAAAACGAAAGAATATGGAAAACAAGTTGCACATCTTACTGTGTGAGGATGAGGAAAGCCTCGGAATGCTGGTGCGCGAATATCTGCAGGCGAAGGGTTACGATGCAGAGCTGTATCTCGACGGCGAGGCAGGCTACAAGGCGTTTGTCAAGGGCGAGTATGACATGTGTCTGCTCGACGTGATGATGCCCAAGATGGACGGCTTCACGCTGGCACGCGAACTGAGGATGATCAACTCGGAGGTGCCCATCATGTTCCTCACAGCCAAGAACCTGAAGGACGACATCCTGGAGGGATTCAAGTTGGGAGCGGATGACTATCTCACCAAACCCTTCTCCATGGACGAACTGGTGTATCGCATGGAGGCCATCCTGCGCCGTGTGAAGGCACGCAACAAGCAGATGGCTGTGCGCTACCAGCTGGGCCGCTTCGTGTTTGATACGCAGAGGCAGCTGCTCACCATCGGCGACAAGTCAACCAAGTTGACCACCAAGGAGAGCGAACTCCTCACGATGCTCTGCACACATATGAACGATGTGCTTGAGCGCGATCTGGCCTTGAAGACCATCTGGATAGACGACAACTACTTCAACGCACGCAGCATGGACGTGTATATCACCAAGCTGCGCAAGCATCTGAAGGACGATCCCAACGTGGAGATCAACAACGTGCACGGCAAGGGCTACCGCCTGGTGGTTCCCTACAACTGATGTTCGTTTCTCCATTCATTCTCATGGCAGAAGGTGGCTCGCATGCTGCCTCCTGCCATGAGCCGTTTTAGGGGGCTATGCCGCAGCACCTTGTGCGAGCGGAAGAAGCCTGTTGTTCGGGGAAAGTTATATTCGTCTGATAATCAGCGAAAGCCAGTACCGCATGCGTGCCGCCTCGGTGATACTGCAGTTTATCCTTGCTGGTACTGCAGTTTTGCCAGCGTGGTACGGCAGTGTCAGCTGGCTGAAACCGCCGGGTATCCCTGCTTGCTTTTCCCACGCAAGCGCCTTCCTTATTCTTCCCTCCCTTCTCATCTGCTCGGGTGAGGCGCTTGGCTATGACAAGGACGGCTGTACGGAGGGTGGAGAAAGCGGTCACCGGGGATGCACTCTGGCGGATGGTAAGGCTGCCCCGCAGGCGACTCTCGTATGTTGGTTGTCCTCAGCCCGATGCTCTCTGGCGGCTGATAGGTCTGTCCCTTAGGCTTGAAACCCGAGATGGAGAATGCCGGTGACGGCAGACGGGAAGCGAACGGTGAACAGGAAAACCCTCATCATGCTCCTGCCTGCCCTTGTTGCTGTGGTGGGGCAGAGGCGAGTGGGGGAATGGTTGTGGGTAAGTGGTTTGTTGATTGTAGCCCTGTCGTGGGCGGTGGACAAAGGTGGCTCTGCCCACAGAATGCACATCGGGCTTCCTCCTCTGGCAGTTGCCATGTGGGGGAAGCCCGATGTGTTTGTCGTTTCAGGGGTATGCCTGCCCGCCCTACAGTATGCTGTAGATGGATTTGGCTATCAGTTCCATGCCCTTGTCGTTGGGGTGGGTGAGGATGAACTGTCCCTTGATGGTGTAGGGTTTGCCGTTTACGTCATACAGGGTGTCGCCCTCCTTGGGGCTGCATTCCTCCCTGTAGAGGTTCCATATCCAGTCGATGGGTACGTATCTCAAGCTGTACTTGTGTGCGTTGCGCACGATAGCCAGCTCCTTCTGCACGTGTGGCCAGTACTCGCCGGTCAGTACAATCTTTCCGGTGAAGCCTTTGCAGTAGTCGATGAGTGCCGCAAGGTTCTTCTCGAAGTTTGCCACCCCATCGGGCTGAACGTTCTCGCCAATGCGTATGACGATAATGTCCTTTCCCTGGCATTTGTCTCTGAGCAGGGAGTCGAGGCTGAGCGAGGGATTACGCTCCCAGTCGGCTATGTTCACGGGGGTGACTGTGGTCTTGCGGTTGTGCTGTCTCATCAGCTTCTCCAGCACGTGACAATAGTCCAGTTCGGGCTTTGAGGCTGCCATTCCTTGACTGGAGTACCAGTTCACGGCATTCGATGGCAGGTGCAGCGTGATAGAGTTGCCTATGCAGAGCACCTTGTGTGGGCGCGAGTCCAATTGGCAAGTCTGCTGCTTGGCAATCATCTCCGACAGGATGGCGTTGCGCATGATGTTTTCGTCCTGCCCGTCAGGCCTGCAGTTTGCTCTGGCTGTGCTTTGGGTGGCAGAGACGGCAAGCATAGCAGCGGCAATGCCGAGCATGATGCGCCTTGCCGCTCCTCTTTTGTGACTTTGTGTCATTGTTGTGTGTTTTGTGCGTACTGCCTGTTTGGGCTTGTGCGCGTTGTCGGTGGAATGGAGTGTGTTTGTTGTGGTTTGCTCAGAAGCAGACTCCTGCCGTGATGCCGCATTCGTGAATCTGCGGACGCTTGCTCTTGTCGGGGAAGTCGCGTCCGTAGCTCACGCCGATGAAGTATCTCTCCAGCTGCAGACGCAGTCCCACCTGCCAACCCAGTTGGCATCTTTCCCAGTCGGAACCGGTCTGGTTGTCGCGTCCGTCCTTGAAGATGTTGCCTTTCTCGCCTCCTGCCTTCTCCTTTCCCATGGCTATGACACGGAAGTGAACGCCGGCCTGTGGGGCAAGCGCTATGTTGCGTGTGCGTGAGAGATAGAGCTTGTAGGTTACGTTGACGGGTACGCGGAAACTCAGCAGCGCGTATTTGGCGTTGCCGTGCGCGTCATCGCCGCCTGAGAAAGAACATTTCATCTCGGCTCCTGCCTCCACAAAGAGCGAGATGCTGTCGGCCACCTGGATGCTTCTGGCCCATCCTATGGCCGCTTCATGGAAGTCGAGTGGGGGCGTGTGGCCTGGGAAAGTGTATTGCGAGGGCGAATAGCGCACGTAGAGCAGGTTCTTCCACTCCTTGTGCTGAGGCTTCTGTGTGCTGTCGGCCTCTTCCTCGTCAAACAGCTGCCAGTCTCCCACCGCATTGTCCTCGCCAGCATACTGGGCATGTGCACTCTGCATGGAGAGCGCCACGCAAGCCGCTCCGACCAGCAGTCGGAGGGCTGAGGTTACATTGCGGAAGCGCATGCCGGTTGTCTTTGAGCGCTTATGAGGGGCGCTTGGTAACGATGATGTGGCCCACGATGCCAGCCACAATCAGTACGAGAGCCAGCACCTGCACTCCGTTGTAATCTACCAGAGTGTGTGTGAAATAACTGATAACCAAGATGAGCGCGCCCAATACGATGGCGGCTATACCGATATAATTCTTCATTTCTATAAAGATGTTTTAATGTTTGCTTCGTAATTCTCACGCAAAATAACGCATTTTTCCTGAGACTTGAAAGCGTTTGCCTGAAAAATGTGGCCTATCTGCGTCCAGCGGGTCGGCTTTGCCCGTATTGGGGTGCATGAGTGTGCCCGAATGCCTGCGTGCCGCTTTGCTCTGGCTCTATACATTATATATATATACGCGCGAGCGCTAATGCCCGGTGGGCCGGAGCGCAGATTGCCGTCCTGCACAGCGAAATGAGGAGCCCCGGGAAAGAAACTTCACGGAAATGTTTGATATTCCGCAATAAAGCAGTAACTTTGCACCGCATTTGTGCAAAATATAATTCATTTAATCAATTAACGTATTATGAATCAATACGAAACCGTTTTCATTTTAACTCCCGTTTTGTCTGATGAACAGATGAAGGAAGCGGTCAGCAAGTTCAAAGGCGTTCTCACAAAGGCTGGTGCCGAGATCATCAGCGAGGAGAACTGGGGCCTGAAGAAGTTGGCTTACCCCATTCAGAAGAAGAGCACTGGCTTCTTCGAGCTGATTGAGTTCAAAGCTGCTCCCGAGACAATCAAGACTCTGGAGGTTGCTTACCGCCGTGACGAGAAGGTGCTCCGCTATCTGACTGTAAAGATGGAGAAGTACGCAGCTGAGTATGCTGAGAAGAGAAGAAACAACAAATCAAGTAAGGAGGCTTAAGGACATGGCACAGCAATCAGAAATTCGCTATTTGACAGCGCCCGCCATTGACGTCAAGAAGAAGAAGTATTGCCGTTTCAAGAAGAGCGGAATCAAGTATATCGACTATAAGGACCCTGAGTTCCTGAAGAAGTTCCTCAATGAGCAGGGCAAGATTCTGCCCCGTCGCATCACAGGTACATCGCTCAAGTACCAGCGTCGTGTGGCTCAGGCAGTGAAGCGTGCACGCCATCTGGCTCTGCTTCCCTTCGTAACTGACTTGATGAAGTAATATCTGGAGGACAAGACATGGAAATTATACTGAAAGAAGACGTCATTGGCTTGGGTTACAAGAATGACATTGTGAACGTGAAGTCCGGCTACGGACGTAACTATCTTATCCCTTACGGCAAGGGTGTTATCGCCAGCGACAGCGCCAAGAAGCAGCTTGCTGAGGACCTGAAGCAGAAGGCTGTGAAGCTGGCTAAGGTGAAGGCTGAGGCTGAGGCTCTGGCTCAGAAGCTGGGTGCACTGCACTTGACCATCACCACCAAGGTGAGTGCTACTGGCATCATCTACGGCAGCGTGAACAACCTGCAGATTGCTGAGGAGCTGCAGAAGCTGGGCTTCGAGATCAACCGCAAGACTATCATCGTGAAGGATGTGAAGACTGTGGGTGAGTACGTGGCTGTAGTGAAGCTCCACAAGGAGGTTTCAGCTGAGGTTCCCTTCACCGTTCTGGCTGAGGGTGAGACTGCTGCTCCTGCTGCTGAGGAGGCTACAGAGGCTCCCGCCGAGGCAGCTGCTGAGACTCCCGCAGAGGCTTAATAGACCAAGACCAAACAGGTTTTATCATAAGAGAAGCCTGCAAGCGCACATTCGCTTGCAGGCTTTCCTTTTCTTCGGGCGGCGGTTTCTTTGGCATTTTATTGTGCCGCTTTGTAAAAATCATTATCTTTGCTGCTGGCATTCGGTCGTTTGAGACCGACGTGGAAGCGCCTTTGTTGCTGGCATTCGGTCGTTTGAGGCCGACGTGGGAGTGCCTTCGCTGCTGGTATTCGGTCGTTTGAGGCCGACGTGGTAGCATCTTAGCTGCTGGTATTTGATCGTTTGAGGCCGACGTGGGAGTGCCTTCGCTGCTGGTATTCGGTCATTTGAGGCTGGTGTGGAAGCGCCTTTGCTGCTGGTATTCGGTCGTTTGAGGCTGGTGTGGGAGTGCCTTCGCTGCTTCTGTTCATCAGTTTGTGGCTGGTGTGAGAGTCCGTAATGTACCTCTACGGAAGTGCTTGGACTTGGCCAGGCGCGGCAGAGCGGAGTGCGTGCCGATAGTTTGACAATCAAAACGTAATGATATGGATTTTACAAAAACCCTTACTTTTCCCGAGGCCATACAGTTGGCCGTAAGCCGTTTCTTCGAGTTCGAGGGCCGTTCCAGGCGTTCTGAGTACTGGTGGGTGATACTTGCTCTGCTGATTCTGTCTGCCGTTATACCCATTGGTGTATTGGTATTCGACCTGGTAGTTGCCCCGTTGACATTCCGCCGTCTGCATGATACCGGGCGTAGTGGATGGTGGTACGGAGTCTATCTTATCCTTCAGTACCTTGCCTTTGTAGCCTTTTTCATCTACATGGGTTTCGGCCTTTTGGCCTTTGATAACATGTTTGGGTTGTTTCTGTCATTGTTCTCTGCCGGCCTCGGTTGGCTGTTGCTTATTGCCCTCTATCGCCTTGTTCTGCTTGTTTTCCTGTGCCAGGACAGTTGTCCCAGCGAGAACAAGTACGGCCCCTCGCCCAAATACGTGCAGGAGCAGGAGTGATGAAGCGGGTCGGATAGCCTTCTCGTAAACATATTATAATAGGAAGGGACGGTGCAGTTGGCATCGTCCCTTTCTTGTTGGATTGCGATAAGGCACAAAAAAAAGGGCCGCATCCTAGATGCAGTCCTCTTATGTACCTTACAGGGTAGTTCCTGATTATTCAGCAACCACAGTGTCAGCAACAGCGCTGTCAGCAGCTGCAGTGTCAGCAGCTACAGTGTCAGCAGCTACAGTGTCGGTAGCAACGCTATCAGAGTCAGCGCAGCAAGCCTGCTCAGTCTTGTTGCCACAAGATGCGAAAGACACAGCTACGATGGCTGCGAACACAAATGCGAACTTTTTCATTTCTCTTTGCTTTTAAATTTGTAAAACAATCAATTGCCTTTCTAAAACGCTGCAAAGGTACGTACTTTTTCATTACGCCGTACTCTCAAAACGCTTCTTTTTTTTATGAAAAGTGCAAACTTTTTTATAAGTCGCTGATTGATAGATTGAAGCGGTGCGCTTTTCGGATGGCACAAGCCTTGTGTCTTTGCGCATTTTGCACTATCTTTGCAGCATGTATAACTTCTCAGGCAAGAAAGCCGCCTACTTTACCCTGGGGTGCAAACTCAATTTCGCCGAGACGAGCACCGTGGGTCGCCAGCTCAAGGAGGCTGGTGTGACAACCGCCGCAGAAGGCGAGGCGGCAGATATATGTATAGTGAACACGTGCAGCGTGACGGAAGTGGCCGATGCCAAATGCCGCCAGGCCATCAGCCGCATGGTGCGCCGGCATCCCGGTGCACTGGTGATTGTGACGGGATGCTACGCGCAGTTGAAGCCCGAGCAGGTGGCTGCCCTCGATGGGGTAGATATGGTGCTCGGAGCCGAGCAGAAGGGTGAAATCCTGCGTCATATAGCGGAACGGATAGACATGATGCCCGAAGAACGGGCGCTGCTGGCACATGGACATGAGACCGTACGCACGGCAGATATCCGCACCTTCGTGCCCAGCTGCTCGTGTGGAGACCGCACCCGCTACTTCCTCAAGGTGCAGGACGGGTGCAACTATTATTGTACCTATTGTACCATACCCATGGCGCGTGGGCGCAGCCGCAACGGCAGCATCGCCTCGATGGTGGAGCAGGCCAGGCAGGCAGCCGCACAGGGTGGGCGCGAGATAGTGATTACGGGTGTCAACATAGGCGACTTCGGCCGCTCTACGGGCGAGTCGTTTATCGACCTCATACGCGCTCTCGACCAGGTGGAAGGCATCTCCCGCTACCGCATCAGCAGCATCGAGCCCAATCTGCTCACCGATGAGGTGATTGACTTCTGCGCCCAGAGCCGGGCTTTCATGCCGCATTTCCACATCCCCCTGCAGAGTGGGAGCGACGAGGTGCTCCGCCTCATGCATCGTCACTACGATACGCGCCTCTTTGCCGACAAGGTTGCCCATGTGCGGCAGGCTATGCCCGATGCCTTCATCGGTGTGGATGTGATAGTGGGTACGCGCGGTGAGACCGACGAACTGTTTGCCCAGGCATTGCAGTTCATGGAGGAGATAGATGTGAGCCAGTACCATGTGTTCAGCTACAGCGAGCGCCCCGGCACGCGGGCATTGCAGATACCCCATGTGGTGTCACCCGAGCAGAAGCACGAGCGCAGCCAGCAGGTGCTGGCACTGAGCGAGCGCAAGTGGCGCCAGTTCTACGACCGCTTCCGCCACACCACCCGCCCTGTGCTGCTCGAGCACAGTCGCCACGAGGGACTGATGCACGGATTTACAGACAATTACATACGCGTGTCGGTCAGCGCGAAGGATATGGACAACCAGATAGCCAGCGTGCAGCTGGGCGACTGGGACGCTGACGGAAACGCACTTCAGGGAACTCTCTTATGAAGACAAGCATAGTCATTCTCAACTGGAACGGTGCCGACATGATGCGCCGCTTCCTGCCATCCGTGCTCGAATATTCCGCTGGAGCCGAGGTGGTAGTGGCCGACAATGGCAGCACCGACGAGTCGCTGCAGATGTTGGAGCATGATTTCTCGCGCGTACATATTATAAAGATGGAGCGCAACTACGGCTTTGCCGAGGGCTACAACCAGGCTTTGCGGCAGGTGCAGGCCGATGTGTATGTACTGCTCAACAGCGATGTGAGGGTCACTCCGGGCTGGCTTGACCCTCTGATTGGCTGCCTGGAGAAGCATCCCGAGGTGGCAGCCCTGCAGCCCAAGATACGCTGCGAGTGGGCGCCCACCCGGTTTGAGTATGCCGGTGCAGCAGGTGGCTTCATCGACTCGCTGGGCTATCCCTATTGCCGTGGCCGCCTGATGGGTATGGTGGAGACCGACAACGGGCAGTACGATGAGCCTGTCTCCATCTTCTGGGCCACGGGAGCCGCCCTGGTCATCCGCAGTGCCGACTATTGGGAAGCAGGCGGACTGGACGGCCGCTTCTTTGCGCATCAGGAGGAGATAGACCTTTGCTGGCGCTTGCGAAGCCGTGGGCGCGGCATTCTGTGTGTGCCTCAGAGTGTGGTGTATCACCTTGGAGGCGGCACGTTGCCGCAAGGCAGTCCGCGCAAGACGTTCCTCAACTTCCGCAACAATCTGCTCCTACTCTACAAGAACCTGCCCGAGCGCCGCCTCCAGGCAGTCATGCGCCTGCGCTTCTGGCTTGATGCTCTGGCCTCGCTGCAGATGTTGGCCACGGGTCAATGGCGCAGCGCGGCAGCAGTATGGCAGGCGCGCAGGGAGTTTTACCGTATCAAGAAAGACTTCGAACCCTCGCGCCGGGAGAATCTCACCCTTACGGTTCTCGACCCCATACCCGAACAGGGAGCCTTCAGTCTGCTCTGGCAGTATTACGTCTTGCGGCATTGCACGTTCGACCGCCTGCCTTGAACATACAGCCCAGTGCGGTGCATCTGCCATCGCAGCGCACTGCGTCGGGCATCACAGCGCGCTGCATTGCCCGATGCAGCGCGCTGCGTTTTATGCCGGTCGCTTCTGCCGTACCCGATGCGCTTCCCTCCACGGGGCAGTTTGCTCTGCCTGTCCATTCCCGTGAAAGGGCTGCGGGCCGTCTGGCCAGGTGGTGGAGCAGGATGGACATTTGCTTGGACAGGGTTTTGTGCTGTGGTGCAGCAGGTTCTGCATCTGCTTGGACTTTCCCTGGGCAGATGCTTGCGGTACCTGGCCGGCTGTCTGCATCGACCTGCCATTCTGCCTCCTGTTTCCCGCCCGGAAGGCTGTGAGGGAGGAGATTTCTGTCCGAAAATCCATGCCGAGCACACCTTGAAGGCCCATTTGCCAAGAAAAGAGGGGCGGGGAAGCGGCTTTTCCCTTTTTTTTACGTACATTTGTCTCTCGTATGAAGAAAGTATAAAACGATGAGATACTCCTTTGTGATACCCGTGTATAACCGTCCCGACGAGACGGACGAGCTGCTGGAGAGCCTGGCGCAACAGACTCTGCGTGACTTTGAGGTGCTTGTGGTGGAAGATGGTTCGCAGATAACCTGCCAGCAGGTGGTGCAGAAACATGCCGCCCAGATGCCCATCAAGTACTTCTGCAAGCCCAACAGCGGACCGGGACAGACGCGCAACTATGGTGCCGAACGCTCACAGGGCGAGTACCTTATCTTCCTGGACAGCGACTGCGTGCTGCCTC
>SAMEA104315439__coassemble_305_pt1 | contig 22076 bp, 17 predicted proteins | sample SAMEA104315439__metabat2_low_PE_011 | metagenome-assembled genome bin SAMEA104315439 (sample SAMEA104315439) | gut metagenome | biome: Monkey gut; feature: monkey-associated habitat; material: faeces | place: China | collected 2013
CCTGACACCTTGGACAGAACCACTAAAGAAGCCACACTTGAGCATGGTGCAGATGTAGAACTCTCCTTTTGGTTTGTGTAATCTCTCCCCCTGGTTTGTCGGAGAAGCCCTTCTATCGCCCATGCAGTACTACTTCTTTTTCTCACCCTTTTGATACTTGTCGTATGTGCGTCCGTCTGTCGTCTTGCTTTCTGTTGGCATACTCACGACTGTCTCCAGTATGGCAGCCCTAATTTCTTGTCGGTCGAAAATTTTTAGCGGACAGCAATAATTCCCTTTGGAAAGTGTCAACATATCGCCTTTTTGTTGTACATTTACAGGCAAAATAAGCACATGACTCGCATGAAAAGACCAATGGTACATGCCGCCCTTGCATGCGGCATCCAGGCTAAGACCATCCTGTTACTGGCCTTGGCCAGCCTTGGCGTGTCTCACACACATGCCCAGAAGAGGGAATACATCTTCGGCTATGACCCTGCCGGAAACATCATCTCAAGGGAATCCTCATCTGTTCCTTACCATGCTCAGAACCGTTCATGCCAAAGTTTCAAGGGCATAGCGTCGGTAAAAGGAGATGAAGGATGGTGCAAGGTCAAGGTATCCATCTGTATGGACATCGCGGCTGGCGACATGCTGCTCATCTATTCATCCAGCGGACTGCTGGAGGCATCCATCCCCATCAGCTGCCGGGAGTTCACCCTCAACCTGTCTCACCTGCACAGGGGGGCATATGTCTTCTGTTTCCACATAGGTAGACAAACGGGCGAGTTCCAAATCAACAAGCGCAAGTGACAATGGGACGGACTGTACTTCTCCTTTTCTTCTTCCTACTCGTGCGCTCAAGCATGCTGGCCTCTATCCTGGTGGGAAGGACCGAGGGCGTGTTCACCGTTTCCCCATCGGGAGCGGCCACTTACCAGATACCCATAAAGGTGCAACCGGGACTCAGTTCATTCGTACCTACCATTTCCCTGTGCTACAACAGCCAGGGAGGCAACGGAATCGCAGGGTATGGATGGAGTCTGGCGGGCTTCTCCTCTATCTCCATCACGTCCCGCTGCGTGTATTTCGACGGGCAGGCAGAAGCCATATACCGGGGAGAGGACAATGCCTTCACGCTGGACGGCATGCGGCTACTGCACAAGTCAGGCACCAATGGGCAGGTGGGAGCAACCTACTGCACGGAGTATGACCAGGGCAACCTGATAGAGATAACTTCGTGTGCCAGTGGAACTCCCGAGACCTTTACCGTGAAGACCACAGAAGGACATACCTGCAAGTATGGGAGTTCTTCGGGGAGAAAAATGACGGACAATGGCGAGACATATGAGTGGGCACTGGACTATGCCGAGGATGTCTTGGGAAACTATATCTCCTATGAGTACGGCCAGGAAGGAATCCTGTACCCAGTCTCCATCACCTATGGGAAAAACGCTCGTGGGAATAATGGCGTTCTGTGCCGCATCATATTCGACTACGAGAAGAGGCCAGACAGTGTATTCTCCTATTTGCTTGGGGAGTCGCATTCCTTCACCCAAAGGCTTGCACGAGTCACCTGCAAATATGCGGACTATACTTACAGGGCTTACGACCTGGACTATTCGGAGGGCACTTTCTCGCACCTTGTCTCTGTCACCGAGTCAGGAACAGGCTCATCGTCCTACCGTCCAACCACGTTTGCCTGGAATAGCCTACCCGGCATACAGTTTTCCTCAGCACCGAAAGCCATGGAGACCGGGCTATCCAGCAATACTGATGACGAATACTATTTCAGTGGTGACGTGGATGGGGACGGCCTGTCCGAGGTCATCAGTATGGGCTACAGGATTGTGGGAGGCAGGCCCTACATCTATTTTGAAGGAAGGAAATGGAATGCCAGGGAGCAGAGGTTCACCTATTGCATGAGCGGGGACACTCAGTCTGGGATTGTGCCAGGGGGAATGGAGGGCCTGTTTCAGTCCATCCACGATGGAGGCGTTTGTATGCATGCTAGCCAGGAAGTGGGGAACTCGGTGGTCTTTCCATACTTGGACATACAGGATGGGGTCGCGTACATGCAATTCCATTTTATCCGGGAGAGGCAGACTCTTAACTATCCTATGGCAAGTTCCTCGCGAGAGATTCCCGCCTATACCATCCTGGACGCAGACAGGGACGGGCTGGACGAGATACTCATGGTGGAGAAGTCTAAGGTGAATGGCACATATCCGGCCCATCTGGTCAAGTGCAATCTAACAAGCGGAAAACTCACCTACGAGGCCACGAGTTTCAATCTTGAAGGTATACCTGACAAAATTGTGTGCGCAGACTACAACAAGGACGGAATGCCCGACCTGCTTGTGAGTACATCTACTGGCCACTATATTTACTGGAACAGGACTGGACACTTCTCAGACGCAGACAGATACCACGGCACAGACTTCGGGAAGTGCGACATCCTAAGAGTGGGAGACTTCAATGGGGACGGACTGCCCGACCTGCTCATCCGTAAGGGAAATTCCCCTGAATGGTATATCGCGAGAAACAGGGGGCGTGAGGAGGACGGGTATTTCGCCATGCAAGCTGTTGACTATCTGAATAGTCTGGGAACAACACACACACAGGGCAACAACTTATACTGCCTCTTGCAGGACTTGGATGGTGACGGAAGGAGTGACGCAATCATTGGATATTCTCAACACTCGGGCTCCAGGTTCGTCAATGGACACATCTATGTGCTTCGATCGGATGGAAATGGACTGGACTTTCATTCCTCGTATGAGTTCAAGGACGAGCGCGATTTTCCAAAGGCTTCACACATCATACAGGGAGATTTTGACGGGCATGGCTCTGTGGAATTGCTATTCATGGGCCGGGGGCTTGGCGAGAAGCAGGAGGCCAGGGGCTGGTATCTGGCAATGAATCCCCTGTTGGGTGTATCAACCAACAAAATCGTAACCATTACGGACGGACTGGATGCCTCTGACAGTATTGGCTACGGGATGCTCTCTGACAAGGGCGTGTACGAGGTCAACAGCTCGCATGCCTTCCCCCTGGTGCGCTGTCCAGAATCTGTTCCAGTTGTGGTCTCCCGCACAGAATCAATTCCGGGCGACTCCAGGACGACCCTGTATCAATATGAAAATGGGCTCTACCACATCCAGGGAAAGGGATTCCTGGGATTTGAGGACCAGAGAAGCGCGTCATCCACCGGCACAGCAACAGCTACGCACTCCACGCTTGACTCTACCTTTTACATTCTGAGCCTCCAGTCCGTCACCACCAGCGATGACAATGGCATTCCCATAAGGCGTGAGGACTATAAGGCTCATTACAACAAGGCTGGCCCGCGCGCATACAAACTGTTGCAGAACTTCCGCCAGTCAAGAGACCCCCTGTCAGGCTTTGCCTGCGCGGAAGACTACCAGTACTATGAGAATGGCTGTCCGACCAGGGTTGTCTTGTCCGATGACCTGTTCACGACAGAGAAGGATATCACCTATTGGGAAAGTCCACAGAAAGAAGTATGGATAAAAGGATTGCCCGAGAGAATTGACATTGTGCACTCTGCCAGCCAGCCAGGAGCGGATGATGTGCACGAGAGCATCCTCTATGAGAGGGATTCTGCTACAGGGCTTGTGCTGAAGGAGACAAGGAAAAGAAATGGGCTCCTGGTCAGTACAAACGGATATTCTTATAACGAATATGGCCAGGTCACCGAGCACTATTCGATTGCATACAACTCTACAGACACCCTTTTGACCAGATATACCTATACTCCGAAGGGGCAGGTGCGCACAGAGACAAGCCCGCTTGGACTGATGAGGGTATATCTATATAGTACCCAGCATGGTTCGCTGTCATCGGTGATTGATCCTGCCAGTTTCCGCACTGTCTATTCCTATGACGGGATGCTACGGAGAACCCTCGAGAGAACACCGATAGGGGACAGCCGCATATCCTTGGATTTCCGCTCTTATGGGAATGGGGTCTATTGCGTCACGGAGCGCCTAATGGATCAGCCTGCTGTCATGACCTTCTATGATGCCTGGGGCAGGAAAGTGTCAGAGGCAAGAGTGTCTGCCATTGGTGACTACAAGTATCGTGACTACTGTTACCTGCCCAATGGAGAACTCGGATTCGCATCCTTTCCGCATGGACGCACCGAGACAGGAACCACAGGTACGACATACTGTTACGACAAGGCGCACAGGCTCATAAGTGCCATAGATTCCAACGGCAAGACGAGCACCTGGTCATACGGGCTGACACAGGTGACCAGCAACATTGACGGAGTTGGACAGACCACCTATTATTATACGCCAGAACTGGTGTCCACCATAGAGGACGAGTCTGGGTATGCCGACTACGAGTACAATACCGACGGGAATGTAACGACTATATACACGGAATCCGCACAGGCGGACTACGCTTACGATGCTTATGGGCGGTTGACAAGGGTCGTTGACATGAATGGTGTGGCAAGGGACTATACTTACGACAGAAACGGTTATCCGCGAAGCAAAAGGCTTGGGGATAGTTCCAGGGAAACAGAATATGACAAGAATGGCATTCTCAGAAGTATAACAAGAATCGATCCTGGCAATAGTCCTCACACGACGCGCTACTCCTACGATGCAAAGTGGAGACTGAGCAGGGAGGAGGGCAACGACCATGTATATAGTTATTCCTATGACGAGTACGGAAGGCTGGCCAGCAAGAGTTTCTCCACCAGGGAGAGGCCCGAGGTGTGCCTTTCTACCCGGTTGACTTATGGCGATGGCCACCTGGTTACCCACAAGACGAGCAGCCTTACGGGCGTTGACGCCCCCATCACGGAGACCGTTGAGTACAGGAACACCTGGCCTGTGTCCCGCTGGCTCAATGATTCGCTCGTATGGCATCTGGAAAAGCAGGACCACTGGGAGAACCCGACCAGGGTGAGCGACCATCTGGCAGTCACCACACGCACCTTTGACGACTATGGCCACATGCTCTCCCTTGACAGGAACGGACGTGCCCCCTTGCATGAGTCTTATACCTATGATATCCGTACAGGGAACATGCTCAGCAAGAATGGAAGGTCACTTCTGTATGACAGCATGGGCAGGCTGAAGGAGTGGGACGGGCAGGAACTTTCCTACGACTCTAAGGGGAATATCACCGCCATGCCTTCTGTGGGCAACTACACATACCAGGGGTATCGTCTGACAAGTATGGAGGTCACCAACCCGGAGCTTGATGTGGATGACAGCTTGCGTGTCTCCTACCTCAACTCCATAGAGAGGCCTAGTCGCATAGAGAACTCGTGCTACCGTGCTGATTTCCTTTATGATGCGGATGGTAACCGCTTACTGATGAAAGTCTATAGGAAGCAGGACGGCACTCACATCCCTTATTTCACACGCTACTACCTTGGTGACAATGCAGAGATTACGAAAGAAGGGGATGACTTTTGCAATTATCTGTATTACGCTGGAGATGACTGCTACACGGCTCCCGCTGTCCTGCATCTGAACAAGGAAGGATATGGGAGCATCTGTCAGATTGCCAGGGACAATTTGGGGAGTACGCTGCAATATGAGGATAAATATGGAAGCCAGTCCCGTAATTATTTCTCGCCATGGGGGGTGAGAAGGCATGGGGGAGACGGAGGCTCTCTGTATTCTCCAGGAGAAAGACCTGCGCTTGGATACTTCCATAGGACTTTCACAGGACACGAAGAGCTGTGGATGTTCGGACTCATCAATGCCAACGCCCGGTTGTATGACCCTTACTCTGGACGTTTTCTCAGTCCCGACCCGCTGCTCAACTGCGAGGGAGGACCGCTCCTGTACAATCCCTATGTGTATGCCAACAACAACCCTTGCCGGTACATTGACAGGAACGGAGAGTTCTGGTGGATAGCGCTCGCCGCTGTGTTAGCTGGTGGATTCAATGTCATGGAGAATATTGACGACATCAGCAGCGCAGGCGACTTCTTCAAGTATTTCGGCATCGGGGCTGTAGCAGGTGCGGCAGGTGCTGCTGCTGCCCCCTGTGTGGTGTCAGCCTTAGGACTTTCCAGTGCGGGATTCCTTTCTGGGGCTGTCGGCGGTGCGGTTTCTGGGGCTGTGTCCAACCTGATTCTGTCAGGAATGAACTATGCGCTTCTCGGAACATCGCATCCATTTGACGGAAAGGGCTTCGCTATACAAACGGCTGTCTCAAGTGCCATGGGCGGTATTGGGGGAGGCATCCAAGCCAAGGTGAAGGGCTATAATTTCTGGACCGGGAAGCCTAATGCTTTGGAAACTCTTTCGGGGAAGATTCAGACAACAATAGCAGGGTATGGCGAAAAGGAAATTGGTCCTAGACCCACTTCGCATGAACTCGGGGAGATAGGAGAAATGCAAGCCGTTTCTGAAATGGAAACGGAAGGCATTGAAGTTGTTGGACGCCATTTTGCTTACCGAGTGGAAGGCGTGGAGGGGTACGGATTTACAGATGTCGTTGGAAGAGATGGTAAAATGATTTTTATCTTTGAGGCCAAAAATGGCAAATATGCAAGACCAACTCCATACCAAAAGAAAGCGTTTCCATATATGAAAGAAAAAGCTAATATACGGTTCTTTGGCCCTAAAGCCGCAAGATATCTTCTTCCCCAAGAACCGTTTAATGATTATATATTCGATATAAAGAGATACAATATTCCATAGATTACAATTCGATAGAACAACCTTCCAAAACAAATATGATAATAACGCTATGAAATTAAAGGACAGAATTCGACAGGCATTACAACAGGAACTGGAACCATTAGGATTTCGCTATCTCAAATCAACCGGTGACTTCAAGCGAAGTATAAATAAAGAGACGAATGTCTATGTATATTATATCCCTGATTGTTTTGATCGAGGCATCACACATGTCACCCTTTTGGCAGGAGCAGAGTACCGTGACATAGAGGATATCATATATAAGTTGAACAATACGACTTCAGCAAAATGCGGACATTTCAAACTCTCTTGCAGACTCCACTGGCTTATGCCAAAGGAAGAAGAGAGTGAGATTCTATATGATATCAGTTTTCGAAATGAGGATAGCGAAGACAAGTATCGCGAGAAAATAGAGAAGTTGCTGTACTGGATGAACACATACCTGCTCCCATACATAGAGAAACTATCACATAGAGAAAGTGCCATAGAAGCAACATTACTTTTAGACCGCAGATTTTTGATTAATCAGGAATTCGTCGTTCCTGTCATGTACTGTGTATGGAAGCATGACAAAAAGGCTGCGCTCGACTATTTGGAGGAAAAGAGACTGGCCCACCTGAAGTATGTGAAGCCAGGAGAATGGGACACTCTGGAAAGGATGAAGAATGGCGAGACCATTCCCCCAAAAGATAGACCATTTTATGCGATTGCTTACGAGAAGTATGTAGAAAGTGCCAAGAAGTGCAGGGAATGGATAGAGGCACAAGACTATTGATAAACGGGCGGTGGTTGAAAAGTCCTGTCCAATCCTTTACCAGTCAGAACAGGACCTGCTTGTAGCGCTCTTTTAGTTACTTTTTCCTCTTGCGTTTTCCTAAGTGGCTGCTCTTTTTGAGCACTAAGGTGTGAGGGGAATGTTGACGCATCGGGAGCGAAGTGCACCCCGAAAGTTTGGGCAGTTCACCGATAATTCGTAACTTTGTCAGTGCGTAAACCATTATATATAAATAATGAAAAGGAGAATTAGTGCATTTCTGAGCCTCTTCCTGCTGGCTCTGGTGGTAATGGCCGAAGGCAAGGCCAAGTATGTGTTTTACTTTATAGGCGACGGTATGGGCGTCAACCAGGTCAATGCCGCCGAGACGTATCTGGGTGCGCTTGACGGTCGCATCGGCATCACGCCGCTCTGCTTCCCCAGTTTTCCCTTCTCTGCCTTTGTCAACACACAGAGTGCCACCAACGGTGTGACCGACTCTGCCGCTGCCGGCACCGCACTTGCTACAGGCAACAAGACCAAGAACGGAGCCTTGGGAGTGCTCAAGGATCTCACTACTCCCGTCAACAGTATCGCCCAGTGGGCGCATGATGCAGGTGCAGCAGTGGGCATCACCACCAGTGTGACTGTGGATCATGCCACTCCGGCAGCCTTCTACGCCCACGTAGGAAAGCGTGGCGATACCTATATGATAGGGCAGCAGCTCGTCGCTACAGACTTTGACTTCTTCGGCGGTTCGGACTTCACCACTCCCGCAAATCCCGATGGAGGAGCCGACCTCTACCAGCAGGCTCGGGACAAAGGCTACTGCATCACCCGCAGCTACAAGGAGTATCAGAAGCGCAGCAAGAAAGCCGACAAGATGATACTGCTCCAGTCAGAGGAGGCCAGCAAGGTGGATAGAGGCGGTATCCCCTATGCGCTTGACCGCCAGGAGGGTGACCTCACGCTGCCCGACATCACACGTGCTGCCATCAACTTCCTTACCAAGAAGCAGGGAGGCAAGGACGGCTTCTTCCTCATGGTGGAGGGTGGCAAGATAGACTGGCTCTGTCATGCCAACGATGTGGCGTTCATCCCCGAACTCATCGAAATGGACGATGCCGTGAAGGTAGCCTATGAGTTCTATCAGCAGCACCCCGACGAGACACTCATCGTGGTGACTGCCGACCACGAGACTGGCGGACTGGTGCTGGGCAGAGGCGGTTACCAGCTCAATCTGCAGGCTGTTGCCAACCAGCGCATGAGCATATCAAAGCTGGGCACGGAGCTTCACAAGCTGCACGACAAGTATGGCGACAAGTATGACTGGGAGGTTGCAAAGGCCTTCCTGACCGATAACTTCGGTTTCTGGGACAAGGTGCAGCTCAGTGACGACCAGACTGCCCGCCTGCAGCGCTCCTTTCAGCGCGTGCTCGAAGGCAAGGGCGTTGACGCCAAGTCGCTGTATCAGAAGGACAGCGAGTTTGCCGGCACGGTCAACAGAGTGATGAGCGAGTGCGCCCGCATCACATGGGGGACAGGCGGCCATTCCAATGGCTATGTCCCCTGTTTCTCTATCGGTGTGGGTGCCGAACAGCTGCAGGGTCGTCTGGACAACACCGAGTTGCCCGTCAGGATAGCCAAGGCAGCCGGTTGGCAGGTGCGCTGACAGCCTGTATCAGAACTCTAACTTAATGAAATAAGAATGATGAAAAGACTGATTTACCTTATTGTCATACCTCTGCTTGCTGGCTTCTGCCTGCGGGCAGAGGCACAGACAGAGAAGAGTGCAGTGACGCTCGCCGACCCTTACATCTTGCTCGAGGACGGCATCTATTACGCTTACGGCACCTACGATGCCGACGGCATACGCTGCTACACCAGCACCGACCTCAAGTACTGGCAGTACAGCGGGCTGGCGCTCAACAAGGCCAACACCACCGAGAACCGCTGGTTCTGGGCACCCGAAGTGTATCATGTGGGCGACCGCTACATCATGTACTATTCGGCCAACGAGCATCTCTTTGCCGCCACAGCCAGTTCGCCCAAGGGACCCTTCAGGCAGGTAGGCTCCTATCAAATGGAGAGCCTGCTCAAGGATGAGAAGTGCATCGACTCACACGTCTTCTTTGATACGGATGGTTCAGCCTACCTCTTCTTCGTCCGCTTCAATAATGGCAACTGCATCTGGCAGGTCAAGTTGGCCGACGATTGCATCACCCCGGTGCCTGGCACCCTCAAGCAGTGCCTGTGGGCGGCTGATGCGTGGGAGCTCAAGATGGGCCGCGTGACCGAGGGCCCCAATGTGTATAAGTCCGGCGCACGTTATTTCCTCACCTATTCAGCCAATGACTACCGGAGCCAGGACTACGCTGTGGGATATGCCCTTACCACCAACATCGCCCGTGGCAACTGGAGCAAGCAGCGCACCCACAGTCCTTTCCTGCATCGCTGGAATGGACTTTACGGCACCGGCCATCACTCCCTCTTCACCGACAAGGACGGCCAGTTGCGCATTGTCTTCCATGCCCATGACTCCCAGGAGAATATTCATCCGCGCCGCATGTACATCGGCACCGTCAAGTGCAGTGGAAATACGTTGACCATGACCGATGATGCCATGGTGGTGCCGGTATTGGGTACAGCTCCCACTGCCGTTGATGCTCCTGCGGCCGATGGAGCTGCGCCGGCTGCTGCATCCTACTTTTCCACCGACGGAGCGGCGCATGCACAGCCCATCGCAGGCATCAACATCGTGCGGCAGGGTGCTCAGGTGCGCAAGGAATTGAGATGAAGCACTTTTGTCTAACCCATTAAATACAGACCGGAAGATGAAAAAATCATTTGCATTGGCTGCTATGGCAGCTTTCGTCATGTTCTCCTCATGCGGAGGAAACACAGACAACAAAGTGGCTCAGGAGGATTCACTCGTCATCGACACCGTGGCTACACTGGAGCAGGATACCACCGAGGATGTTCAGGCACAGCTCACCGAGACCCTCCAGAGCGGTGATGCCGCACAGGTGCAGGCCGCTATCGAGAAGGTGGCAGGCGAAGTGCAGGCTGCCATCCAGAGCGGTGACCAGCAGGCAGCAGAGAAGTATGCCAGCCAGATAAAGGCGTTCGTGGAGCAGAATGCCGACAAATTGAAGGCGTTGGATGTGAACACTCTCACGGTGGGCAACTTGATTGATGCCGCCAAGAACCTTCCTGCCAATGCCCGGCAGACAGCCAAGGACGGCAAGAATGCCGTGAAGGCTGATGCCAATGCAGCCAGAGAGGCCGCCGATGCAGCCGCAGAAAAGGCCAAGGCCGATGCCAAGGCTGCTGCCGACCAGGCTGTAGAGGATGCCAAGGAGAAAGCCGGCGAGAAGGTGGATGAGGCTGCTGCCAAGGCCAGCGAAAAGACCGACCAGGCTATTCAGGACGCTACCGACCAGGCCAAGAAGAAGTTGGGCCTCTAACATCAAGCAGCCCGCTCGCAAGCGTCAGCCTGCTTGCTTACGAATGTCAGTCAGCCCGCTCGCAAGCGTCAGCAGGTTTGCTTACGGATATCAATCAGCCCCGAACTGCCGTCTGGTGCAGTTCGGGGCTGCTTTTCATTCTCTTTCTCCTTGCTCCTCACCCCGCAGTTTTACAGAATTGTCGTGGCATCATTGCCCATAGCAATCCTTTCGTATTACACTTTCGGCATGCAGCCATCGTCAGGGCAGTATGGCTTCTGGGATGAATATATCCGCCTCCTCATCCCGCCCAAAATGCCCAAAACAGTCAAGCAGAGTACAGAAAATGGAAAAAAAACTTGTTTGCTGTACTGGAATTGACTATTTGAATGGTGCCGTGAGGGAGGTCTTCTCCAGTACCCAGTCATATACAGGCTGGATTTTGATGCTCAGTCCATCGTGCTCCACGTCATTGTATTCGTGGTCGGTAAGCAGAAGCAGGTTTGTACAACCGGTCTTTCTGTTGGCCAGTAGCAGTCCGTCCATTTCCCTTTTTCTGGTTTTGGGTGAAGCGATATCGTATGACACCTGTATGGCTTGCACAACCTTTCTGTCCTTGCAAAGTATAAAGTCGCATTCGCCAGAACGGTCGTTCAGGTAGTATATGTCGTAACCCAGTGGCTTGTAGGTGCGTATGAGTTGCAGATACACTATTGTCTCCAGTCTCCATCCCAGGTTTTCCCCTACGAACGCATTGTCCCTCTGGTTCATCAGCGCAACGTCTATCGGGTAGAGTTTCTCCTGTGTGATGCGCTGTCGGCTCTGTGTGGAGTACTTCTGTAAGCCCGCCAGCAGATACGCTTGTCTCATATACCCGATGTAGTTCTTTATGGTGTGTTCCGACTTGATTCCAAGTAGTTTGGCCAGGTCAGACGGCACATATATCGTTGGAGCCACATTGAGCAGATGATTGGCCAGTTGTTCAAAACTGCTCTTGAACGTAACGTGAAACCTTTGCTCAATGTCGCGCTGGAGTATGTTGCTTACCAGATTCCTCACGTAGGAGGTGTCCTCGCCTATTTCCAGCAGTTCAGGGAAGCCTCCCGTCTTGATATATTCGTCAAAAGCAGCTCGCTTGAAAGCTTCTGCTTTAGTCGTTTGACGGCTTGTGTCTATGCCCTTTGTCATGCAGTATTCAAGGAAGGAGAAGGGGTACAGTGGTATTTCCTTGCTCCGTCCTGACAGGTGGGTAGCCAGGTCACTGCTTAGCAGTTTGGCGTTTGAGCCCGTGACTATCACGTGTATCCTCTTTCTGAGCAATCTGTTGACGAACAGATGCCATCCTTCCACGTTCTGTACTTCGTCCAGGAAGAGGTATTGGAAGTCCCCGTAAATCTTATACAGAACTTCCAGCAGCGTGTTCAGGTCGGTCGCCTGTATGTCTGCCAGCCGCTCGTCATCAAAGTCTGCGTAGGCGTATTTGACCGATGCGTTCTCCAACGCCATGAAGCAAAGTGTGGATTTCCCGCTTCTTCGTACGCCCACCACCACTTGTGCTTGGGGGCTGTTGATGTTTATCATCGCCTCTTCGGGGCGGTGGCAAAGGCGTTCGCTCCTGCGTATCTCCAGTTCCTCTTGCTGGTCGGCAATGATCTGCTCTAAGGTTCTCTTGTCTATCATGGGCTCCCTGTTTTGCTGCAAAGATACATCTAAAATCCGTTATAAAACGCCTTATTTTACAAGTTTGTTGCCTCCCGAACGCCTTATTTTACAGTTTTCAGGCTTGCGGAATGCCTTATTTTACAAGTTTGGGAGTTCTGGAACGCGTTATTTTACACGTTCTGTGGGCCTGGGAGTGTGCTTTCTGGGGTGGGCTGATGGGGTGCCAGGGGAGGCTTATCCTCGAAAAAGTGTAGTCCAAGCGCATTCTTATCCTCGAAAAAGTGTGGTGAATGAGCGCTTTTATCATCGAAAAAGTGTAATTTTGTGGTGCTGTAACCTAAATATGAGATAATTATGCGCAGGAAGATATATAGTCGTCTCTTGGAATGGAAGAATAGTAAGGACAGGCGCCCGCTCATGCTCCTCGGAGCCAGACAGGTGGGTAAAACCTGGATTATGCGGCATTTCGGAGAGGAGGAATATAGTAAGGTGGTGTATGTCAACTGTGATGACGAGCCCCGAATGAAGCAAATCTTCGACCTTGACTACGATATAGAACGCATCCTCACAACCTTGCAGGCCATTACGGGGCAAAAGGCTACACCTGGTGACACACTGATAGTTCTCGATGAGATACAGGAGGTTCCCAGGGGGCTGCATAGCCTGAAATACTTCTGCGAGAAGGCGCCTGAGTATCATGTTATGGTGGCTGGCTCACTGCTTGGAGTTACTTTGGGCAGTGGAGAATCCTTTCCTGTGGGCAAGGTGGATATGCTCTACATGTATCCGATGGATTATGAAGAGTTTCTGGAGGCAACGGGCCATGGCGAGTGGGTTGGGCTGTTGCGCTCGCATGACTGGCCCCTTGTGGATGCCTTGTTGCCCAAACTGGTGGAACTTCTCAGGCAATACTATTATGTAGGTGGAATGCCTGGCGTGGTGGGCAGATATGTGGAGAACAGGGACCTGAAGCAGGTGCGCACGTTACAGCACGAGATACTGGATGCCTATGGACGTGATATCTCCAAGCACACATCGGCAGCAGAGTCGGTTCGCATAAGGCAGGTGTTGGCCTCTCTGCCGATGCAGTTGGCCAAGGAGAGCAAGAAGTTTGTATATGGAGCTGTGCGTAAGGGGAGTCGGGCAAAGGACTTCGAACTGGCTATCCAATGGCTTCTGGATGCGGGCATAATATATAAGGTGAACCGCATCAGGGAACCTCGTGTGCCTCTCAAGTTCTATGAGGACTTCGATGCCTTCAAGCTCTTCCTGCTTGATTGCGGTTTGCTGGCTTGCATGGCCGATGCTCCTGCCGACCAGATGCTCATTGGCGACAACGTGTTTGTGGAGTTCAAGGGCGCTTTCACAGAGCAGTATGTGTTGCAGCAACTCCTTGCAGTCGGTCTCACTCCCTATTACTGGAGCAATGCAAAGACGCCGGCAGAGATAGATTTCATCGTTCAGCAGGGTAGCAGGTTGGTTCCCATCGAGGTGAAAGCTGAGGAGAATGTGCGTGCACGCTCACTGTCGCAGTTCATAAAGGACAATCCTGGGCTCAAGGGACTTCGCCTCTCCATGAAGGGGTATGCCAATCAGGAGTGGATGGAGAACGTTCCTCTTGTAGCTATAGATGCTTTCTTCGACCAGAAATAAGACTTCTCTTCCCCAATACAGACAGCCCCGAACCGCTTGGCATTTGCGGCTCGGGGCTGGCTTATTGTGGTTCCTGAGTTGGGGAGGATTACTGCTGCTCTTTGAGAGTCCAACCGTAAGGTGTTAAAAAGAACAAAGGGCTGGACTCCAAATCCGGAATCCAGCCCTTTGACGCTCTTTTCATTATCTGTTTCTATAGCAGACGATGGTGTCAGTCATCGCCCCACATATCGCTGCCCCACGAGTATTGATCCTTGCTATCCTTCTCGTTGACCACACCAAAGTTGTCGATACATTCTCCATCGGTACGTTCTTTGTATACGCTCGCCGTCATGAAGCCTCCGCTGCAGAGAAGAGCCTCGGGCTGTATCACATTAATTTCTGGAGTTATATAGTTCTTCTTCATTTTGCGTAACTGTTATTTTGGGTTTATCTGATAACTATCTTCTTTCCGTTCACTACATACAGTCCCTTGGGCAATCCCTCCAGACTGCAACCGCGGCGCACCATCTGTCCGTTCATGTTGAACACGCCGTCTATGCCGCGCTTGTAGGATGTACAGTCGGTGTTGCCGTGTATGTCGTCGATGCCTGTAGTGCTGTCTGCCACTCCGTCGATGAACAGCGAAACTCGTTTCCCTTCGGCAGAAGTATTGGTCAGCTCAAACCAGCAGCGGAACGCCTTCAGTCCGTATGAATACGGATTGCCGTCGTCCATATTGCCGCTTGGCACCTGTATCAGCTTTCCCTTATACATGAAGTAGTCGCCGTTGAGGTTGTCTCTGCCATCGATAATCTTGCCATTGTCGTCGTATGTCTTCGCCATAGTGCCTTTGCAGACCATCGTGCCATGGACGCCGCTGGTGGCAGAGAAGGTTGTTGTTGACTCCCAATTGGTGTTTAACTTCTTCAGGTTCTCCCTGTCGAGCGACACCATCGTGATGTCGTAGTGGTCGGCTTGCAAAGTCTTCGTCAGTCGGTTGTTTTCGTCCTTAGACGGCTTGTAGTCAGTGCCCAGCCATTCGCTGTTGTCCTCGCCCTTTGATGTGTAGAAGTGTTCTACGGTGTAGGCTGCCGACTTCACCTGTGTATATGGTGGGAAGACGATATATGGCTCAAATGCTGTTACCATCACGTCATCGTCGCTGTCTGGCTCCACGGTCACGAACTGTACGCTGTTTTCCGTCAGTGCCTCAAGCTTTGCCACCTTCACGGCATCTCCGAACGTGCGCTTCATCTGTCCCCATGTCAGATCTACGGGCAGTATGAGCGAGTTCCACATATTGTCGTTCAGCTTACGGTTCAGATGCAGCACGCTGTTTTTGTATTCGTCTTTAGCCTCGGTAAGATAGCGCAGGTCGGTAGATTCCTCGTCGAGAATCAGCTCCGGGTTGCGTCGCGGTCCGGCATAAAGCAGCTTGAATTCGTCCACGGCGGTCAGTTCGTTGTCTCCAACTTTCGGTTTCCCGTCGGGTGTAGGATCTACGTAGAAGCCTATGCGGAGCGTAACGGGGTTAGCGTTTGATATTTCATTCCCATTCGGGGCTTTGTCGAGACATATCTGCACCTGGTTCTCATACTCTCCCTCGAAGAAGGCATGTCCGATACCGGCTCCTTCGTAGTTCTTGCCATTGTGTGTTTGGGCAAGCTGATAGGCATCAGCCTGACTTATACCGTCGAGGGTTGCTGTTGAGTATTTCTCGTTAATCGGTTTGTTGTTGGCATCGAGCGCTGTAATGAACAGGTTTGCCAACGGTCCGCCGTTCTGCTTGATGTTCTCCGAGCTGTTCGATGTGCTGAATCCGTTGCATCGCAGCAGGTACCATCCTCCCTTGTGTACCTTCACGTCCTGATAGAATGTGAAGCCGCGCAAGCCTTTGGTGTAGCAGTAGAAATATTGGCCGTAGTTGATCTGATGAGTTTCTGTATAGTTTGCCCAGCTTCCTGAACCAGTTTGGCTTAGCTTGTCATGCGTCTTATACATATTTTCGTCTCCAAAGCGCACGTGACTTTCCCAGTCTGTTGGCAGATCATTACCTTTACCTGTGATGGTCCATTTTGTAGCGTCCGCATCATTTACTCTGAAATCCGGACATGTAATAAGGAAAGAGGCATCGACAGGCGACTTCATATATGCAGGGTTTGTGTTGAAGAGCAGGTAATACTCATTCTTTGTAATGACCTTCCACTCCTGATTCTTGTATTTCTGGGTCTCCGTGGCTATGCTTGCCTGATAATCGCAAAGTTTGTTCTCGTTGTCAGGATAAGCAGTGAGATAACCTAATGTTGTTTTATTGCCGATTCTGACGAGAAAAACCTTGTTGGTTTCTGAATAGTCATTGGCTCTATCAAATCTGATAGCGCATCTCTCTCCGGTTTTGTCATATACGTCCATAAACACCTGGTTATGTTTTGTGTCGATTCCCAGATATGGATGAATTGCAGAACCTTTCACCTTGCTCTCCAGAAAATACGTTTGTGAACTACCATTCCATGCCATATAAATGGGATATGGTGAAACATCCAATGAGGCATGGGTTCCCCACATACCGCCAACGCTCAGAAACTTTTTTGCACCGACATTATACAGACATACAATCTTATTTCCGTCGGTTTCAGCCGTTCCTTTATCTGTACAAATTGCTGACGAAGGATCAATACCATAAAGTTTGTCAACACCTCCAATAGTATTTTCTGTTCCGTTGCTTTCCATCGCTTTATTTTGTGCCAAGGCTACAGTAGCATTTGCAGCCATCAGCACTGCGGCCAAAGCGACAGCCGCAATGTTTCCTTTTGTTTTGGCAAAAGAAAGCAGATAACTTTTACCCTTCATAATTTATTAATCTCTAATGTTGATTTTTTTCTAAAAATACTTATTCATTCAAATGTGTCAATTGTGACACCTATGCTGTCATCCTGATATGAAAATGTCAGCAAATATATGAAAAAAATATTTACGATAAAAATCCCCCCCAGCCATTATTATTATTTATGATTTATTAATAAAAATGAATGTATATGTATCTATTCAGCGGTAGTCAAGGTGTATAAAGTTAGAATAGAGTATCGTAATGCCATAATCTCTGTCCTATTTGCCAAGGGATGATAATGTAAAAACTGTAATATTTCTATATCTATTGTCATATTCTTTATTTATTAATCGGCTCAAATTTTCTCATTTTTTGCCAATAATCGGGTTTGTTTGAGCCGATTTTATGTATGTTTAACGGGATTTTGGTCCGATTCGATAAAAACATCTTGGAGAACAGACGAAACGGAAAAGATAAAGCCAAACTAATAAACCCAAATCGGTCATTAGACCACAAAGTTCAAAACTTTTTGTTTTGGTGTTGTTTCCTAATGACCGATTTGGGTTTAATGATTTTGTTGAATGTATTAACATGACAAACAACTAAACAGCCTAACAGCGAATCAATCGTCTGCGATTCTCTTTATATCCTCAAGGGAGATGTTTCCAGAGATGTTCACCACGGTGATTTCATCCTTTTCCACCTCCAGAAGGACAAACTCGTTCTTGCCCTTGCCGAGCTGCTTACCATAGATAATTGTCAGCTCGTCACCGTCACGCACGGTCATGAGATTATTGTAACCGCCCTTGGAGAGAATTTCCATGGCTGTAGTCTTTATCTCCTTGATGAGGGAAGGACGCTCGCAGGTGAGCACTTGCACATGGTCGAGCTTGCTGGCCATCGCGCTGATGTCCATGTCGCCTGCTTCCAATTTCGGCACCAGTCCGAGAAGGGACTTTGAGATATATACTGTGGAGACGCCTTTCACGTTCTCATATTTCTTGAAAAGGGCGCTCTGCGCTGACATGACTGTGCATGAGAGGAGCGCAACGAATAGGATTGCTAAAAACTTTTTCATGTTGTAATGTGTTTTTTGTGATTTTGTTGTTTTGTGGTTTGTCTCGAAGATAACGCCTTGCTTTCACTGCTTATGAGCTTTTTTGAACACTGATGAAACGGATTGAACGGATGTCTGGTACTGTCTTCCAGACAGCCATTTCCCTTGTTTTGTAATCCCGAGACTTCGTCCCGGGTTACTCTTGCTTCGCTCGGTACTGTCTTCCAGACAGATCTTGCTTATTCGGTCGATTCGTTGGATTCGTGTTCCCTTTCACCGCTTAGTGTTTTTTCTGAACACGAATAACTCGAATCTGTTTCGCTCAGTCTCTCCACGAGGGAGCATCCGACTTCTTTTCCAGTTTGCCAAGTCCCTTGTTGAGGGCAATGGAAAATTTGGTGAGGGCTCGCTGGGTCTCAGCCGCTGCATCACGTGGATCGGAATAGGTATCCTCCATTGTCATTCCCTGACGGTCCTGACGCTCGGAGATGAACACGCCCAATGAGAGAATCACCAGTATCGAAGCGGCTATACCGCCCATCCAGCGAAGGTCGAAGCGGCGCGTGGCGCGTGAAGATGATTTTTCCACCCTGTTCCAGGCATCTATCTGGCGCGAGAGTCTCTGCTCCCTGGCCTGAGCTTCTGCCGCATCGGTCTCGGGAAACTGGCTTACCTGAACTGCCACAAGGAAGAATTCACGGTCTGCCTTCAGCGAGGCATCGACGTCATCCCCCATGAAATAGTCCTTCAGCCTACGCTCTTCCGCTGTCGTGGCAACGCCTTCAAAGTACTTGTCCACCAAGGTTTTGATTTCATTTACGTCCATCTTTATCTTTGTCTTTATTGATTATACAATTGAATTGCTGTCTCACCGTGGTCCTCGCCCTGCACAGTTGGGTACGTATATTCACCAGCGACATTCCTGTCAGCTCGCTTATCTGGCTGGAATCAAGCCCTTCCACATCTCTCATGGTCATCAGCTGGCGCTGTCTGACGGGCAACTTTGATATGAGATGCCTCAGTATATCTGCCATGTCCGCATTGGCTATCTGGCTATCAACATCGACATCCGAGGTCAGGACAAAGTTCTCCGACGGTTTGTCTATCTCCCTGGCATGCTGTTCGCGCATACGGTCATAGAAGATATGCCTCATCACCGTAAGGGAATAAGCGGCGGGATTGAGTGGCTGTGGCAGGTCTTCACGCCGAAGCCAGAGGCGCAGGTAGGTGTCCTGCACGAGGTCTTCCGCAGACTGCACTGTGGCTGTCAGCCTCAAGGCTGTACGGTAGAGCAGGTCACTGTGTGGGAGAAACAGTGTCTTGAACTGTGACGCATCCATTGTCTTTAACGTTTAGGGTGGTGAAATCTGTCGGTTTCGCTGAATTCTTTTCCTTGAAATGATTATTTCTCTGCTTGGTCTGCATATCGACAAGCGACTGTATTTCATCCTTTTTCACTTTGCAGTTGAGCCACACCAAAGCGCAGTCATTGCTGTCGGAACAGATGATGACGAGCTCTCTGATCACGTCGCCTTTGGTTTTCATCATTATCTTTACGGTCTCGCCATCGTCACGGCTTGTGACAAGCGGTTCGTAATCGTTCATTTCGAGTTTCTGCACATCGGTGGAAAACCTGCGTTTCACATCTGCGCTACATTCCTCCAGGTCGAGCGTCCGGATGCTCTTTATCTTTCGGACCAACCTGCATTCTTCATCGGATCGGGCATCGTGTCCCATCGCAGTCCGTGCCATCTTCATCAATAGCGGCGTGACGTGGAAGTATTCCGCATTCTTCTGATAGCGGTAGTCTTCTATCAGCCTTCCCAATGACTTTGCCGAAACCATCTGCATGGCGGCTGCCATGATGAGAAGGAGGGTCATTATTCTTTTCATTGTCTTGATTTGTTTTGGGTTGTTGATATTCTGTTTCTAAGCGCTTACATCTATATTAACGGGAAAAAGGGAGAAAGCGTTACATTTTTTTGTGTAGTTTGTAGAAAAAAAAGTTGTTTAGTGGCTTTGTAGTTTAGTGGTTTTGTAGAATGACTTGACAAACAACAAAACAACTAAACAACAAAACAACTAAACAACTAAACAACCAAATAACAAAACAACTAAACAACTAACCAACCGAACTATCGCTTTCCGAAGGCATTATATGAGATATTCTCCACCTTATATTTGTCCTTTGGCTGTGGATGCTCTGCTGGATAACCTATCACTATCATGCTGAGAGGGATAATATTATCGGGCAATGACAGTATCTGGGCGAGGGATTTGCAACGCTCTTCCACGGGATATACACCTGTCCACACGGCTCCTAACCCCATAGCATGGGCTGCAAGGAGGAGGTTTTCTGTCGCTGCGGAGGCATCTTGTATCCAGAAATCACGGCCGCCACCTTCTATCGCCTTGTCCATATCGCCACAGACCACTATCGCAAGCGGCGCTGTCTCGAGCATCTTAGCACGAGGATTGGCAGCAGAAAGGGAGTCGATGACGCTACGCTGATCCACTACGATGAAGTGCCAAGGCTGCTTGTTCATCGCTGTAGGAGCCGCCATTGCTGCTCGGAGCATTTCTTCCACCTTCTCTTTCTCCACCGGACGGGCTTCATAGGCGCGGATGCTGGTGCGAGTTGCGATGGTTTCGAGCACCGCTTTCTCCGGACTTTCTGTCTTTTCCACAGGTTTCGTGCCCGTAGCAAGGCGCACACCGAGCACCAATGCCACTATCGCGAGCACCACATTGAGGATGAGGGATTTGTTTTGCATAATAGTATTACATTTTGATTAGACTTCCAGTTGGACACACAAAGCGGCAATAAGGGCGCGGAACCCATACCGACAGGATGAGAAAGACCACTGCCAACGCTATCACCCAGATGGATACAGAGGAATAGATGAACGCCGTGAAGAGTTCATAGTCCATCCATGCTGTCCATGTGCCGGTCATCATCAACGCTGTCAGCACAGCCCAAAGCAACTGACGGAATGTAATCAATGCTTTGACCACATGGTGCGGAAGAACTGATTTACGCTTTGTCAGTTTGCCAGCAAGGTCTTGCGCTGAACCAAAAGGACAGAGATAGGCGCAGTAATGTGCAGGTTTTCCAAACAATGGATAGAGCAATGCCACAACGACCACGAGCAAGGACGCAGCAAGTGTGCCGATAACTCCCACGCTAATGCCTCCTGAGAAGAGGCGAAGGAGAAGTGTGAAGGACACAAACGTTCCGGTCCATAAGCCGAGAACCACCACATTGAGCACCTGTTGCACGGTATGCCAACGGCGATTGTGACTGTATAACGGAACGATTGCTCCGAGCAACACCACTATCACGGACGCTATACATCCCACTGTCCAGCCTGCTGAGGATGCAGAATCGTCGCTTTCTGCTACGGGAGCCATTGCCTTGACCGACTGCTGATGCTGTTTTGCGATAGCAAGTCCTCGCTCTACATTGGCGATGAGCGCCTTTGAGGAGAACGTGGCGCCGGAGACGGCATCCACTTCTGTCGTCATAGCCTCATCGACGGTCTTGCCTTGCCATAGGGAAAGGATAGACGTCGCACGGTCGAAGAAATTTGGCGTCTCGGCATTGGGTTGCGGAACGATGCTATCCACCACGCCAGCCTTACTGATATAGAGGCTCAGCGGAACAGGTCCGGCGTAGCCTTGAACATCCTTTGCAATCATTTTGGTGGAGATAATGACGGTACCATCAGGCTGGATGGAGAGGGTATCATTGCTTGATTCCGCTGTCAGCTGGGCAGTGTCGGCACTGGAAAGGTCGATTCCGAACAGCTTTCCATCGCGCAATACTGCTGCTGTGGCTATGACGCAGAGTGTTACTATCAGCGTCATTAGTCTGGCTTTGAATGTTTTTTTCTGCATTGCTTTCTTGTAATTGCTTGTATTATCCGCCGGTAACGCGGTTCTTAAATGAAGAATGAAGAATGTAGAATGAAGAATAAGCCCCCCCTATTCCCCTCAGTGGAAAATGAAGAATGATATT
>SAMEA104315439__coassemble_325_pt1 | contig 20973 bp, 16 predicted proteins | sample SAMEA104315439__metabat2_low_PE_011 | metagenome-assembled genome bin SAMEA104315439 (sample SAMEA104315439) | gut metagenome | biome: Monkey gut; feature: monkey-associated habitat; material: faeces | place: China | collected 2013
ACTATCTGCAGGTAAATCTGAAGCGCACCGACATCCAGGAGTTCCTCTTCAAGATGCTGCGCCGAGGCGATGGCGGTTGGCGCGACGATTGGAACCAGATGCCAATCGACATCGAGATATGGGTTACCAATGATGCAAGCGCCGTAGAGGAGCCTACTCCCACCAACGACGACGAAGCAGCCGCATCTGCATGGAAGAAGATAACCCGCCTCGACAAGGGCTTCCCAGCAGTGAGCAGCCGTGAGTACTACACCTCCCCCGTTGTGGAAATGGGTGGAGCCTACCAGTATGTGCGCTTCGTGGTTCTCAACACCCAGAGCGGACCTGGTTACTTCAACATGAGTGAGTTCCAGATGTACGGCACCACACCTACTGAGTCTTCAGAGTACTTCACTGTGAAGGGCATGAAGGAAGCATGCGACCAGCTGGATGCCGAAATCCTCAAGGCTCAAGAGAAGATTGATAACCTCACCGCAGTGCAGAACGATACAGCTATTATCAATGAACTGGCACGCAAGGTCAACGAGCTGTATGTCGATCGCAGAGGTATCAGCAACACACTGGGCACATACCTCACCAAGGCCGCTGCCACATACAAGACAGCATTCAGCTATGACAATCTGCTCACCGAGGCAAGCCAGATTACCGGCAACAGCATCGTTCCTGGCCTTGAGTATGGCTACTTGATTGACAATAATCTGGGCACTTACGTACAGACCAATTCACCTGGAACAGCAATGAACCAGAGCACTCTGTACTTTGACTTGGATCTCAAGCGCACAGACCTGACCGAAATCAACTTCGAGTACTATGGTTTGGCCACAGGCTACAAGAACCCCGATGCATTTGACCTCTACGCAACCAATACTCCCGACGACAATACCAGTTGGAAGCGCATTACATCTCTCACACAGGGATTTGATGTGAACAAGCCCAATGCCCACTATGTAAGTCCAGATATCAAACTGGGTGCAGCCTACCAATATCTCCGCCTCTACCCCATGGGCTGTGCAGTGGATGAAATCAATGTGAATATGGCTGAACTCCAGTTCCACAGCACCATCCCAAGCGAGACCAAGTCACAGTATTATTATGTGGCTGGCCTGAAGGACGCTGCCGACAAGCTGAAGGAGGTTATCGACCACGTGCAGGAGAAGGTGGACAAGGGTCTGGCTGTTGACCTGAGCGACACCACTGCCATAGGCGAAGCTGTACGTGCTGTAAAGGCTCTGGTATATGACACCAACGATTACGCCACTCTGTCGGGCGACATCGCAGCAGTCTTAGCTGACAACTATGCTGTGGGCAACGCAGTGGGACAGTATCCTGCCGAGGCAGTAGAGGCTCTCAAGGCTGCTCTCACCGAGGCCAACGGCATGGTGGATTACGAAAAGGTGGATCGCACCAAGTTTGAGGCAGCTACCAAACTGCTGACCGATGCCCAGGAGGCTTTCCAGGCCAAGCAGAACAAGCTGGACACCCACACATGGTACACCATCAAGTATCCCAGTGAGGACTACTTCGTGTATCGCGGTTGGGATATCCCCTCATGGTGGGCTATAGGCAATCCGTTCTTTGACCAATACATCGTACCCGGACTTCGCAGTGAGGATGCTGCTGAAATCCTGCAGGAGGACGACGTAAAGGCAGGTGACTGCATCTACTACTTCAGCAAGGACGATGTGGACAGCGACCCCACAGCAGCCCAGTGGCGCTTTGTGGAAATCAGCAAGGGCAAGTACGCTCTGCAGAACCGCAGGAGCGGACTCTTCATCAATTCTGGCACCGACCAGAACTCCACCACCATGGAGCTGGATCCCTCTGCCGTCCAGGTAACGTATCTGGGTTACGGCCAGTGCTCTATCGACCTCTGCCGGATTGACGGTTCATCACTCGGCACCTACCACTTCCTCAACGGTCGCGGCAATGAGATTGCCAACCAGGTGGGTACATGGAGTGCAGTGAGCACCTCACAGCCCGACAACAGCGTGTTTGTCATCGAGCCTGTAGAGGCAGTGGACGAGACGGCTTACAATCCCTCGTTCCTTGTCAACAGGCTTTCCGGAGACATGACTCCTGTATGCTACGCCACCGAAATCAAGTCTATCGAGGGCACCAACGTCTATACTGCTGCCGGCACCATGGAAAAGGACGGCGTCAAGTATATTGCACTCAACCTGGCCACTATGCCTATCCCGGCAGGCCAGCCCTTCTTCATGATTTCCGATATGGAGTATGACGGCGAGTGCACCGACGATGTGCGCATCGTGCCTGGAACCACATTTGCCACCAAGGCAGGAGCCAGAAACGGTCTTACAGGTGTCTTCTCACGCACCCAGCTCACCGAGGGTCAGATTCTCATCACTGCCACCGAAGCTAAGGCAGTGGATAATGTGACCACCTATATCGGTGCAGGCACAGCCTACATGAAGTACGGCCTGCGCCTGGTGGATGCCAACGGCGAGTATGACAAGCTGATTGCTATCTCGGGCAACCCTGCCAACTTCAACGACTATGACATCGACCAGCATGCCGGCACCCAGGATGATCCCTTCCCCGTATCCAACGTCAATGAGTTGATGGCTCTGCACGACCTGATGAAGGTGGGGCAGATGAACTATGTGATTCTGGACGACGATATCGACCTCTACGGCGAGGATTGGAATACCCTCAACAGAGAGAGCGATGTGTTTGACGGCAAGAACTGCCGCAACTTCATCGACTTTGACGGCCGCGGCCATGTCATCTCCAACCTCACCAGCAAGAACCATCGTTATGCAGGTGTGTTCGGTATCCTGTGCGGAAGCGTGCGCAATGTGGGCTTCGAGAATGTGGATGTCGATTGCACCGAGACCGGTTCGGGCGTGCTGGGTGGCTACGTTGGTCATGGCAACTACTGCGATGCAGCCGGCAACAAGCTGCCCACCACAGTGGAGAACGTGTGGGTAACCGGTAAGCTGCATGTGGCCAGCGCCTACTGCGGTGGTCTGTTCGGCAACGTGGGTGGTCCCACTACCGTAAAGAACTGCTACACCAACCTCGACATCACAAGTGAAGCCGACATCGTAGGTGGCCTGGTAGGCCGCGTGCGTGATGCATTCACCGTGGAGAACTTCTATGCTGCAGGCACCTGCACTGGCAAGGGTATCGTAGGCGGCGGCCAGCAGGCAGCCACTCCCGCCAGCACCTACAAGAACATCGTAGTGTGGAACAACACCAACAGCGACTTCGGCAACACCGCTGCTGCTGATGTGAAGGAAGGCATCACCAACTATGATGGCACCAACTTCGCTGCTCTGCAGGAGACCGTTGTGGGCTGGGGACGTGAGTGGTACTGCGATATGGAGGAGAACTCCTATCCCACTCTCATTGCCAACGGCATGAAGCTGCTGCTGGATGTAGTGTTCAATGAGGACGGAACCGCCACCGATGCTTCTCCCATGAAGAACAACGTGGAGGTTCTGGGCACCACTCCCACCACCTACTGGAACACCGAGTTCAACCGCTATGTGGCTAAGTTCGACACCGAGATGGGCCTCGTTCCCGACGGCCTCTACAAGGTAGATTTCGAGAAGAACAACACCTTCAAGAAGGCTCTGGCCAACGGTCACTCACTGGAGATGGTCATCAAGGCCGACTATCAGGGCGAAAGCCTGCAGGCTGTGGGCAAGCCCTTCTCTGCCATGCAGGCAGGCGGTACAGGCTTCGAGACTGCCAATGTAGATGGCCAGTACGTGATGCGCTTCAACCCCAACGTTACCACCGACGGCAACAGTCATTGGGGTGCTGTCAACAGTTCTCTCTCTCCCAAGGCAGGTGTATATTACCACATCGTGGGCGTATGGGACAAGCAGCAGAAGAAGGCTTGCATCTACGTGAACGGTGAGAAGGATGCCGAGGTAGAGCTGCCCGGCTCATTCCGCTTCCCCAACACGGGTTGCAGATGGTTTGGCATCGGCGGCGATCCCGACGCAAGTGACAAGGCCAGCAACGCCTGGTGTGGTGATGTAGCCATCGCACGTGTATATAACGACGCACTCACACCCGCCGAGGTGAAGACTCTGTGGAATGACATGAAGGGCGGCGTAGGCATCAACAGCGTGAATGCCGGCACCAGCCAGCAGGATGCCATCTACACCATCAACGGCATCCGTGTACAGAAGACACAGAAGGGCCTCTACATCATCAACGGCAAGACCGTATTGGTGAAGTAAGGTGCAAGAGCCATCGCACCGCAGTGCATGAGTCATCACACCGCGGTGCGTTGGTCATCGCAGCAGGCTGCGCCAGCAGCCCGGGCTGCACATAACATTAACCAGGGGCAGGGAGCATGCAGGCTCTCTGCCCCTCTTTTGTGCCCGCAAATGAGGTCCCTGCATGATTAGCAGACTATTGTGCGGGCTTGTGTGGGAGGATTTTCGTAACTTTGCGCGAAGAACGAACCAAACACACAAGACACAATGAATACACTGGAATCTATCTTTGCAGCCAAGTTGCTGAACGTAAAGGCCATCAAGCTTCAGCCCACCAACCCCTTCACATGGGCCAGCGGCTGGAAGAGCCCCTTCTATTGCGACAACCGCAAGACGCTTTCCTTCCCCGACCTTCGCACCTTTGTCAAGGTGGAGCTCACACGCACCATCCTCGAGAACTTCCCCGAGGCCGAAGCCGTAGCAGGTGTAGCTACAGGTGCCATCGCACAGGGTGCACTGGTGGCCGATGCTCTGGGGCTGCCCTTCGCCTATGTGCGTAGCAAGGCCAAGGATCATGGTATGGCCAATCTGATAGAGGGCGAACTGCAGCCCGGCACCAAGGTGGTGGTGGTAGAAGACCTCATCAGCACCGGCGGCAGCAGTCTGAAGGCTGTGGAGGCTCTCCGTGCAGCAGGCTACGAGGTGGTGGGCATGGTAGCATCCTACACCTATGGTTTCCCCGTAGCAGAGCAGGCTTTTGCCGATGCCGACGTGAAGCTCATCACCCTCACCAACTATGAGGCTGTGGTGGCAGAGGCTCTGCGCACCGGCTACATCGCCAATGACCAGGTGCCCATGCTGCACGAGTGGCGCAAGGATCCCGCACACTGGAACGCCTGACAGCGCCCTCTGAGCGGCAGACCATCACACATGCGGCCATGTGGCTGTGAAGCTTTGCTTGCCTGTCAGGCAAGGCTCCACCGCCACTGAGTCGCTTTTTACTCAATGAAGAAGAACCAAGAAGAGAAGAATGGCAGAATACAAGAGCACGGTGCATGTGTCACCGTTTCCCCAGCAGAGAGTATATGACCGCCTGTCGGACCTCACTTTCCTGACACTCATACAGAACAACCTGGACAATCCCGAGATGCGTCAGCGCATCCTCGACCAGGCAGACGGCAAGGTGACAGCCGAGCAGCTGGATACCGCCAACGAGAAGATACGCCAGATGCAGGTCGATCGCGACAGCGTGACATCTGACTCACCCGTGGGCAAGATTACGCTGCGCATCGTGGAGCGCGAGGAACCCAAGTGCGTCAAGTTTGCCCTCGAAGGGGCTCCCGTGCAGGCCAACCTGTGGATTCAGCTGCTGCCCCAGGCCGACCAGTGCGCATTGCGCGTGACACTCAGGGCAGAGCTCAACTTCCTCATCAAGCAGATGGTGGGCAAGAAACTGGAGAAGGGTGTAGAGGGACTGGCGCAGATGCTGGCCAACATACCTTATTAAAATACAGGGACACTGGGGCTGCGGCTCTCAGTCATCCCAGACCAAAACACAAAGCATTATGCCAAAATTGTGGGACAAGGGCTTCAGCACAGCCCAGGAGATAGAACGCTTCACCGTGGGCAGAGACCGTGAGATGGATCTCTACCTGGCCGAGAGCGATGTGCTGGGCAGCATGGCACATATCACCATGCTGGAGAGCATCGGACTGCTCACTGCCAGCGAGCTTACTGCACTGCTGGCCGAACTTCGTGCCATCCGCGAGGAAATCCTCGAAGGGCACTTTGTCATCGAGGAGGGAGTGGAGGATGTGCACTCGCAGATAGAGCTGATGCTCACACGCCGCTTGGGCGACATGGGCAAGAAGATTCACTCCGGACGCAGCCGCAACGACCAGGTGCTGGTCGATCTCAAGCTCTTCACACGCCGGCAACTTCAGTTGGTGGCCCAGGATGTGCACACACTCTTCACCGAACTGCAGGCACAGAGCGAGCGCTACAAGCAGGTGCTCATGCCCGGCTACACGCATCTGCAGGTGGCCATGCCCAGCAGTTTCGGCCTGTGGTTTGGCGCTTATGCCGAGAGTCTGGTAGATGACATGATGTTCCTGCAGGCTGCGTTCCGCATGACCAACCGCAATCCTCTGGGTTCGGCAGCTGGCTACGGCAGCAGTTTTCCCCTCAACCGCAGCATGACCACCAGCCTTCTGGGCTTCGATTCGATGGACTACAACGTGGTGTATGCACAGATGGGACGAGGCAAGATGGAGCGCAATGTGGCATTTGCACTGGCCAGTGTGGCCGGCACACTGAGCAAGCTGGCCTTTGATGCCTGCCTGTTCAACAGCCAGAACTTTGCCTTCGTCAAGCTCCCCGATGAGTGTACCACCGGTTCCAGCATCATGCCGCACAAGAAGAACCCCGATGTGTTTGAGCTCACACGTGCCAAGTGCAACAAGATACAGGCACTGCCCCAGCAGATCATGCTCATCATGAACAATCTGCCCAGCGGCTACCTCCGCGACCTTCAGATTATCAAGGAGGTGTTCCTGCCCTGTTTCCAGGAGCTGCGCGACTGTCTGGCCATGGCCACCTACATCATCCAGCGCATCAAGGTGAACGAGCACATTCTGGACGACCCGCGCTATGACCTGATGTTCTCAGTGGAGGAGGTCAACCGCCTCGCCACCGAGGGGATGCCCTTCCGCGATGCCTACAAGAAGGTGGGAATGGACATCCAGGCAGGACAGTTCAAGCCTCGCAAGGAGGTGCACCACACCCATGAGGGCAGCATAGGCAACCTGTGCACCGCCGAGATAAAGGCGCTGATGGACGAAGTGTGGAGCGGCTTCCACTTCGAACGCATGGAGGAGGCCGAGCGCAAACTGGCCACCGGGGAAACCCAATCCTGACTATACAAGGGGGAAGGCCGATGGGCGAAACCCACAAGCGCCTTCCCCCGTTTCTACCACCCCTATGATTCTCATCCGATGAAAGAGCGACTGCTTGCCACCTTCATGCTTCTGCTCGGCATGGTATCCTGTGCCGAGACCGACAGCCTCTACTGCCGCATACCCGCCAGACTGCTGGTGGATAACGTCTATCAGGCTCCTGCACTCTACACAGCCTGCAACAGTCTGGGGGAGTTCTGCTCTGTCACGATGGACGGACAGAAGATCTATTTCAAGGGAAGCAAGGAGACATCGCCCATCAACCTGGTTGCGCTGAACAACTACAACACCATCCTCCTGGGACTGGGCGGGCTCATCATCGGCAAGCCATCACTGCCCGAGATGGGGAAAAGCGAACCGCAAGTGGTGTGCTTCGACCTCAACTGCCCCAACTGTTACGAGCAATACGGCGGCATCACCAAGCGTATGGACCTCCAGGGAACCACTGTCCGCTGCCGGGGATGCAACCGCACCTACGATCTCGACGGCATGGGCATAGTGTCAAAAGGCGAAAGCGGCCGTCCCCTCTTCCGCTACCGCGTCTCCTACATTGGGGCTGCACTGGCAGTGGCAAACAGATAAACTGCCCGTCGCAGTTACTTCTGCTCTCCGCGCATAGAAGGAAGCAACTACCATTCCCGCTATTTCCCTATATAATACTTAACGGTAGGCTCATACACATAGATACCCCCGAGAAAAACAGTACCCTTGGGAAAGAACACAGTCTGAAGGGTAGAGCATTTATAGAACATATCATAGGAAGTCTTTCCCTTTAGCAGATTAGCCCTCAGAAAACACTCTCCCGACTCCCCTCTGACCAGCTTATGGCCTTTGAGTTTGGTCATCCAGCGGTTTCTGGCTTTACGCCACCCCTTTCTGCCCACAGGCTTCGACAGATCCACAAGCTCACCTTGCAGACCCTTCACACCATACGAACTCTGAAAATGCAGATCATTTCTTCCTGCAATAAGTATGGATGGTTTGTAAAAAGGAGCACCACCCCAGGTTTTGGTCGAACTTCCGTTCAAGCCCGGATGTTGTATTACTATCAGATCCTGATTGCCAGAATAATAACCAGGCATAGCCCAACCATAGACACACTCCTTCACACAACTAAGTTCCATATAGGGAAGTTTGTCCTTCACAAACGATGCATTTCTCAAATCCAAATGCCTCACATGTCCCACAAGGCCCTGATGGCAATCGGCCTCGTAGCCACAGAGATGCCTGAGCAAGTGCACATCCGAAGAATTCAAAGCGCCATAAACAACAAGATTAGAGCATGTATCTGCGTGTTCCACCATTATCGCCTGGGAAAGCCCACCAGGAGCATCCACACGAACAACCGTTTGTGCCTTAATGGGAAGAAGGCTGAATGCAGCAAAGGTCAAATATAGAAGAAATCTTGTCATAATTGTATGTGTTTAGTTCATGTTGGTTTTATTAGTTGCTTCAAAGCTACAACTTTAGAGGGAGACAAGCACCCGCAAGGCAAAGATTTAACGCAAATTTAACATTCCAATCTCATTAGGAATGGCATCCTCTCGCTTTAATCAGACCGCAAAACATCATCCACTGCCCTCCGAATTCGCGAGATGAAGGTTGTGGTATATGGCCTTTCCATAAAACTACTGCGGAGCCTTAGCCTTACCAACAGGGCAAAGGCGCTGAGAGAGGGCGGCGATTGCCCCCAGGCAAACTACTTCCCGCTGTTCCTGTCATGGAAGAAGCGCCACAGGGGAGCTGCCATGAGCGCCTGGCGGAACTGGCCGTCGAGGAGCATCTGCCACACCTCCTCGGGCTGGAAGAAATGCACCTCCAGGTACTCCGTGCGGTCGAGATGCTGATGGCCGGTAGGCTCCACCCCCACAGCCAGGAAGCAGTGACAGAGGTTGGTCATCGTACTGGGATTGGCCGAGAGGTCCATCAGATGCGTCCACTCGCCGCCGCTGTAGCCTGTCTCCTCAAGCAACTCACGACGGGCAGCCTCCTCGGGACTTTCCCCCTGCTCCATCACTCCCGCCACTATCTCATAAGACGTTTCGCCCAGAGCATGCCTGTACTGCCGCTCCAGTATCATCCGTCCGTCGCGGGTGAGCGCTATCACATTGATCCAATCGGGGTATTCCAGCACATAATACTCGTCCTGCACCACCCCATTAGGCAACCTCACCACATCCCTGCGTGCCGTGAGCCACGGGCGCTTTATCAGATACTCCGAGGAGAGAGTCTGCCAACTGATGTCCTTTTCCATAATCACCTCCTGCCGCCACTGCACCAGCGGCCTATTCATTATATATATACGCGCGTGCGGGAGAAGCCTCCCATCCGCTCTGCACAAGCAAATTTACGGCTTTCCGCCCACATGGGCCTCATCAGTCAGGAGAAAAGAGCGCACGCCCAGGCACACTGCCCCGCAACCCTCACTGGCACAACCCACTGGCAGGAGAAACATGGGCGGGATGACAAAAAACGGTGTCAGAATTTGGTCAGTTGGCAAGAAACCCCTACCTTTGCATCCGCATAAAGCCCAGATGGCGGAATCGGTAGACGCGCTGGTCTCAAACACCAGTGGGGAAACCCGTCCCGGTTCGACCCCGGGTCTGGGTACAAAATAAAAGGCTAAGTGATCAATTATCAATCGCTTAGCCTTTTTGTTTATCCGATTTTTCCCCACGTTTTCCCCACAGGCGCAAAAAATATAGTAATAAGTCATTATTTTCTTTGGCCACGCAATACAAATACACTACCTTTGAAAAGAAATAAATCCAATTAAATAAAAGTCAATGGAACAAGGTGTTTGGCAAGAGATTGAACAGTTATACCAGAAGTTTCAGCAACTTGGTATTAGTGAAGCGGTGGACTATGAAAAGTACTACCTCTATTCTCTTATTACCCATTCTACAGCAATTGAGGGTTCTACACTCACCGAAGCGGAGGCACAAATGCTTTTCGATGAAGGATTGACAGCTAAAGGGAAACCTTTGGTATATCATTTGATGAATGAGGACTTAAAGAAAGCTTATGAGTTTGCCAAAGAGGAAGCCAAATGTAAAAAGCCAATTAATTCAGCGTTTTTGCAAAAGCTGAATTCGACATTGATGCGTACAACAGGCAGTATTTATAACGTTATGGGAGGCTCTTTTGATTCTTCCAAAGGTGAATTTCGCTTGTGTGGTGTGACGGCTGGTATTGGTGGGCGTTCTTATATGAGTTATCAGAAAGTCCCTGCCAAAGTAGATGAACTTTGCGCTTTATTACAGGAAAAGCAAAAGACTGTGGGAACATTCCGGGAACAATACGAACTAAGTTTCAATGCTCATCTTAACTTGGTGACTATTCATCCGTGGGTTGATGGTAATGGAAGAACAGCCCGCCTGCTGATGAATTACATTCAGTTTTGCTATAATCTTTTTCCAACTAAGATATTCAAGGAAGATAGAGAAGAATATATTTCAGCTTTACGGTTATCACAGGAAGATGAAGTTAATCAGCCTTTCTTAGACTTTATGGCTGGTCAATTAAAGAAATCCCTCTCTTCGGAAATTGAACGATTCAATACTTCGCAGAAAAAGATTTTTAGTTTTATGTTTTAGCTGCTACCTAATAATGAAAGATAAGATTGTAGATATAGAAGGCAAGAAATTTTTCCGATAATAGCTTTCTGGAAATTGCAGATTATAATGAACCTAAAATAAACACTTTACGGCTCACCCGACAAACCAGGGGGAGCCAAAACTCTGCGTCCGTGACCATCTGAAATCACATTGGATTGCAGAGAATCTTTATAGATTTTATCCTATTGCGGGCTTGATACTGCGGAATGTGATGCACTTTTTATCAAGACATCCCCTACAAACATCATTCTACAATCTATTTTCATGTTCAAAATGAGGAAAGCCACTTAAACATAAGAGATTATCGAGGAAAAGATGTAACTTTGCAAATGGAGAGAATCAACTCTTTCCAAGACATTTGAAATAAAAGGAGCGTTATGCTACTCTTGCAAGTGCGAAGCCTGAGAAACTGAAACACAAAATCAACAAGAATTGGCATGGCAGTTTCCACGTTATAGCGTGGGCTGCTTAACCATATCTGTTGATTAAGGTTTTCTCAGGGCCTGCACTTTAAGACATGGTTATTGGCAGTGCCACGCTTCGTGGTTTTAGAGCATTACATAGATGGAAATTTAAAATAACAAGTATATGAAAAAAGTCATCATTATCTTTTTGGTATTCTTTTATGCCATCGTATCTTTTGCACAAAGTGAAAGTGCTAAACCCACCTTTGGAGTAAAATTGGATAGAGAAGTGGCTGTAGCCAAAATAGAAAAAGAAACCTATCAAGACGTTATTGTTGAGTTAAGGTCAGCAGATTTAGGAGACTTATTCACAGAAGGCGTTAAGATAATTGTCAAAGATGCTAAAACAGGGGAAAAACTGTATAATAAGCGTTTTTCAAAGTCATACCTCTATGCATTTTCAGATGGTACTATTCAAGTAGGAAAAGGAAATGCATTAACTCAGCTTACATTATTTAAGTCAAAAGAATACAGCGTCTGGTTAATGGAGATAAGGAAAAATGGTATTTACTAAAAAAAATGATTATGTATCCTCACGATAATATATTCAACATTTATTACAATATAGGCAAACGAGCTCCGTTCTTGGTAAAGCGGTGTGAGTTAGGGCTGGCACGGGCGTCAAGCGAAGAAAGGCGTATAGACCCAAATCGGGATAGAATTTTTTTAGTTGAAACCGTAAAACCACGTGGTAAATACGGCCAAGCTTATGGAAAGTGCTTTGTGGATGGTAAGCCGGATGATAGTTATAGGAAGGAGTGCTATCCAAATATCAAAGATGAAGAAATTCCCTGTGCTGAATGTGGCGAGTGGGTTTTGATAGATGTCCCAGGAGTGTCACTTGACGATATATTTCCAATTCATAAGGCAAAAGATATTCTTATGTTTGGAAAATATAAAGGAAAATCTTTCAGTGAGATTTACAAAATAGATTATCAATATCTTCATTGGTTAGAAACAACTGATAGATTTTTCAAAATTGATTTTGAAGAGCTTAAACAATTGCACCCTAATGTAAAAAGTCCTTCAAATGTGCCTATAACAAAAATAATTGACTTTGGAAAATACAAAGGAAAGAAATTCGGTGATACAAAAGATGATACAGCTTATCTTGAATGGTTTGTTTCTATAGGAAAAATATCCATTAAGGACTTTAAGTTATTAACTACCAAACTATTAAATATAAAATGAAGAAGATTTTTTACACTTTTCTCGTATTGGTGCTTTCTATTTTTTCTGTCAATGCACAATCTCAAAATTCACAAGAGAAAATGCAAACACTTGTTCAGAGAGTTGATTCTCTTGAGCATGAATTGTCGTATCTAAAATTAACTTACGAATTAAGCACACTTAATTCCGATATGACATTGTTTTCAAACGAAATACACTCAAAATCGCTTGAAATTCAGTTGTACCTTTATAATAAGAATTTCAATTCCCAATTAGGTAATGCATATCAACAATATTATAAATCATGTCAGGAGAAAAAACAATCAATTTCTGAACTCATTGAAACTGAGAAAACGTTTTTCGTCCTCAAAGTTATAACGTATCCTTTTTCTGAAAGTGAAATGAATGCGTTAAAGGCAAAGTATAAAGTAATTGATAAAGCATATGATTCATTATCCAAATCTATGGAGTTATTTAAAATCGTTATGGACGCATATAACGAATCATTGTAGCAGTTTGCAAAAATCTAAAAAAGCGATTAATCTCATTGCAGGGAGAGAATTTGTCGTAATTTACAGACAAATCCCTCCTCGTCCACGTTCAATTTTCCAATCATATAATCCATTAGCGACATCGGCAACTTCTTTGTAGGTCTGCCGATGTTTTAGCTTATCAAAGGACTATCGACTGTCCGCATAGTCGCAAAGCCATGTTCCGATTGCTTGTTGCTGCTCTTTGGCCTCGCCATAGCTCTGCATCACGCTCTTGATGTCAGCAACTTCATCACTGACAAAGATAGAATTGTATATGTCCGTGCTGTAGTGAATAATTGCATCCATTTTTCAAAAAAGAGAGAGCAGAAGGCGCAATGTTTACCATAATGAGCGTAATTAAAGGAGTAAAAAACAAACGAACAGTCACTGTTCTGTCGTAAGAGCAGGTACAATAGTCTGTATTCGCTGCTGCATGTGTTCCAGTTGCTGCGACGTACCCTTATTTTGTATTGGCTTACAGTTGGTTTACGTATGGATTGCTCTGCACTGACATGATACTCTGGTTCCTTGAGGCTTAGATTTACTCCAGACAATGGTTTTTGGAAGTCATCTTTAAGAAAGGAAAGTGGTTGCTCAGTCTTGGCAATGCGAGACCAACTAACCTAAGGATGAAAAGCAGACATCTCATCGGCAAGCTTCATTCTGCCTCCAGGGGTGGGTATTCAGTATGACTTCACCGTCCAACCCAAGGCTGGACGGTCAGAGAATATATATTACTTGGCAAAGTAAGCTTGCTTCATCCACCGTCCAGCCTTGGGTTGGACGGTGAAGGAAAGCCTCAACCCCATCATGACGACCAACAGGAAGTGCATAAGAAGCCTTCTTCTACCTATGTTTAATCTTTCAGGCACCCGACAGGCACTACATACACACCATCCTCACGCCTTATGGCATACTTTGTCGTGCCAGTAAGTATCATAAGAAACGATGGAGCCTTCATCTTGGTCGTGTCTATCTTAGAAGCAAGCAGTTTCAGATTCCTCACACCCTCTTCTATATTCTTCTCACCGCCCAATTTTATTTCTATCAGTCCATAGCTGCCGTTTCTTAAATGCAGTACTGCATCACATTCCAAACCATTACCATCACGATAATGATAGACAGCACCATCCAACGCATCGGCATAGACTCTTAAGTCTCTGACGCACATTGACTCAAAGAACAAGCCCATAGTGCTGAGGTCGTTGATAAGGTCGTTTGGCCCCACACCCAATGCAGCGACTCCAATAGACGGATCAGAGAAGTAGCGCGTCTCGGAACTTCTTATTGCAGTCTTGCTTCGCAAGTTCGGATTCCATGCGAGGGAATCTTCCAATACAAATATCTTTTTCAAGGCTTCTATATATGAAGCAATAGTCAGACGGTTAGCGGCTATCGAATCGTTGTTCTCAATATCTGCGCAAATGGTGTTGACAGGGATTTGAGAGCATTGATTTCTTGCTATAGAACGCAGGATTCTTTTTGTTCGCTCCACATCACGTTTCACATTGTCAACACGAGAAACGTCATTGTTGACAACGGCCTCGTAATATCTATATGCCATATCCAATGCCACCTCCTTGTTTATTGTAGTGGCTCTTGGCCAACCTCCACGGCAAATGAGCCAAGCAATAGCATCTATATTCAGACTGTTTGTTCCGAAAACATCAACATTCGGCTTACTGAACAAATCATTCAGACTGACTTCACCTGTTGACTCCCCCGACTCATAAAGACTCATAGTCCTCATTGTCAGCCATGCAAACCTGCCAGTACCCGAATGATGAATCTTGTCCGTATCGGCAGGAACGGCAGAACCAGTGAAGATGAACTGTCCCTCTTCGTCTCTGTGGTCAACCTCAAATCGGGCGGCATCCCATAGTTGCGGAGCAAGTTGCCATTCATCTATCAAGCGTGGTGTCGCCCCTGCAAGAAGTTTCTTTGGTGAAAGCCTTGCCAGCTCTACATTTTGCTCCATATACTCAGGGTCGTCCATATACACGACACTTTTAGCCTGCTGCTCGGCTGTTGTTGTCTTGCCACACCACTTTGGCCCTTGTATAAGAACTGCACCAATTCCCTTAAGTCTGCGACTTAACATTCCGTCTGCTATGCGAGGTCTGTATTGTTTCACGTCCTTTACAGTTTTGATTACAGATGCAAAGTTAGCAAAAATCCATTGAAAACAAATGGTATTCAGTTCTCATTATACAATTTGTGGCAATTTCATCATACCAAATGTGGCAATTCTGTTATACCAAATGTGGATTTTTCGACGACTATTCGAGGAACACTACATGAAGGTGGATTGGAGCCTTCAAGGGAAATCTTGGAAGTAAGGATAATGAAGGTCATGCAACGCTCCCACTTGAATGACGACCGCCATCAGCTTCGGGAAGCATCCCTTTCTGATGAAGGGAGGAAGGAAATTCGGCTGGAAGAGGGAAGGGGCTGCGGAAAGGGGTGCCCGCAAGGGGATTGGAAGGCGGTAACGAGTTACCTGCCTATCCAAACCTCGGGGTTCAACTTGGCTGTTTCCTTGCGCAGCTGGAAGTGGAGAACGCAGTTGCCCTCGCCGTCATCCTTCACTGTGCCCAGGATATCACGTGCTCTCACCTTCTGTCCCTTAGCCACGATGACCGAAGAGAGGTTGCAATAGACGCTGATGTAACTGCCGTGACGAACAAGCACATTCTTGTTGCCACCAAACTGGAAGACAGCCGACACCACGCCGTCAAAGATGGAGCGGGCACGTGCTCCCGGCTTGCCCACGTAGTTGGTACCCTTGTTGTCGAGCTGCACATTACGCAGGCCTGGCACGTTATACTTGCCGAAGCGGTTGCCTATCATGTATTGGCCGGTGATGGGTACAGGCAGGCGGCCCTTGTTCTGCACGAAGTTGCCGTTGAGCTGTACTTCCTCGGGCGTGAGCCAACTGCCACTCTTGGGCGCAGGAGCAGGCTTGGGAGTCTCTACAGGCTGGCGTGACCCGCTCTTGGCCTTGCTGCCCTTGCCCGCAGCAGCTGCCTTCTCCTTTTGTGCACGACGGGCTGCCTCGGCAGCTGCACGCTTGCGAGCAGCCTCCTCGGCACGCTTGCGAGCCTGCTCTATCTCATAGGCTATCTGTCGGTCAATCTCCTTGTCAAGGGCGTTGAGCTTCTTCTGCTGGTCGCTCACCTTGCCCTTGAGGTTCTTCTCCTGCTGTCGCAGGTTCTTCACTTGCTTCTTCTGCGCTATCTGCTGCTGGTTGAGTTCCTTGCGCTGCTGCATCAACTCGCGCAAGACATCATTCTGACGCGCCTTTGCCTCCAGCACGCGGTTCTGCGTTTCAAGCAATGCCGTCTGCTTCTGAAGCACCTGCTGTCCCAGATTCTCCTCGTAATGAACAAACTCCTTGGCATATCTGGCACGCCGGTACATCTGTGTGATGGTGGGCGCAGAGAGCACAAAGAGGAGCGGACTGACCTGCCTGCGCTGGGTGCGTGCATATCTGACTGCCTGCTTGAGCTTGGCCTGCTTGGCACGCAATTCAGCCTCTATCTGCGTGATATCGCGCTGCAGGCGCAGGAGTTTGCGCTCCAGCCCGTCCAGCTCAGTCTCCAGCCCATGGATATGCTCCAGCCTCTTGTCGAGCTGTACATCCAGATAGCAGATGGTCTTCTCGCCGCTCTGCACCTGCTTGCGGGTACGGTTGAGTTCGTCCTGAGACTTCTTGAGCGTCTTCTGCAGTTCGGTCTTCTGGCGCTGCAGAGCCTTCACCTTGCGGCTGTTCTGCGCCTGACAGAAGCCTGCAGACAGGCTGAGAATCATGAGAAAGAGAAATGCACGCCTCATCATATCGGTCAGTAATCCTATGCTAATGTTACATCGACAAGCTGGCGAGCCTCCTGATGATGCTCTCTATAGACACCTGCTTGTATTTCTTGGTATTGACTTCGGTGCGGGTCTGCCAGTCGGAATTGTTCTTGAGGTTGCTCAGACTGAGCGTCACCTGTGCCTTGAGCGTACCCGCCGACAGCTTCATGAGCATGCCAGTGGGGAACTGCTTGCCGCAGAAAGACTTGTAATTGGAGTAATCCCACGACATGAGCGGGTCGGCATGGCTGTCCCGAGCCACCACGCTGGTCTGCAGGAGCAGCGCCCGCGACAGACTGGCCACGAAATGAAGGGCAGCCTGACGGCGCACTTCACTGGTGAGACTGAGCGTATCACCCGCTATCTCCTGCTCGTAGCTCTGGCTCTGGGGAGCCTTTCCAGCATCGCCCGGCAGGAAGAGTTCGCCCCAGAAGAGCGACTGGAAGGTGTGGAAGTCGATGCCCGACTGCTGGAAGAAAGGCACCTGGGAATAGGCTACACGCACATACTGATGGTTCATGCGGTCGATGAGGAGGAAGTAGTCGGGCGTTATCTCCAACCGTCCCACCTCCATCAGACCCAGGAAAGCCAGCGAGAGCTGTATCACATCATCGCGCTTCATGCGCAGTGTGCCGCTCACGCCTGCACTCTTCTCCCCTGCCTGCAGCTTGATGCTTGCCTTGGCAGTGAGGGTTGTCTCTTTCAGGCGGTTGGCATTGATGATATCCACAGCCTTGGCGGCCAGACCGGCAGAGTGCGCTCCACCAGCCACCGAAGAACCTCCGGCAGCCGTTCCACCGCGATGCTTACACGAGGAGACCATGAGCAGAGAGCCCAGAAGGGCTATCCACGCCATACGGCCGAGCAATGTGTGTATGTTTGCTTTCATATTACTTCAAGTACTTACGTTTCCTGATTTTCTGATTGATGCGCTTGGTGCACGTTCCGTCATCCAGTCCAGCTGCCAGTTTCCAGAACCTCATGGCCAGTTCCATATCGCCGCAACAGGCATGTATGTCGCCTGCATGCTCCAGTATATTGCCGTTGATGCCCTCGTTCTTCAGTATCTTCTCGTCGGAGAGAGACGGGTCGGCAGCCCGGTTGATATACACACGGGCTTCGGTATATTTGCCTTTCTGGAAGAGAATCCACGCATAGGTGTCCAGATAAATGGCGTTGCGGGGCTCGAGCACCACCGTGCGGTAGCTCATATCCTCGGCCTCATCGAGCCGTTCATTGGTAAGCGAGAGGAAATAGGCATAGTTGTTGAGGCAGGAGATATTGTCGCTCTTATATACCAGAGACGAGTCGTAGGCGGCAAAGGAGTCGGTCAGCCTGCCCAACGAATGATACATGTCGCCCAGCAGAGCAAAGGCATCGGAGACCATCTCAGGATTGCTGCTCTCATTGCGAACCGCCAACCCCTGCTCCAGGATGGGTATCACCTCGGCCTCTTTGTCCTGCCTCAGGAGCACACTTGCCAGGAAGTAAGGGTAGATGAGATCGCCCTGGCAGAAGTTCACACCCCGTCGCGCGATATCCTCTATTCCATCGTCATCCTGCACCTTCAGGTAAAAGAAGAGCAAAGTACGCATGGCCAGAGCGTTGCCAGGCTCCTTGTCCAGCACCTGTTGCAGTACTGCTGCCATCCGAGGAGCATCCTCGCTCTTGCGTGCCAGCCATTTGGCCTCGGACATGAGGATGTCTGTAGAGCAGTCGGGACGAGAGGTGAGCGTATCATAAGCCGCCAAGAGCATGGGCACACGGGTGGAGTCGTTGGCTGCCTCTGCATTATAGACCTCGAGCAGCATGCACTTGGTTTCGTCATCGGTGTCCTTGTCGAAGAGGATGGAATCACGCACCTGCAGGTATCGGGGCCAGTCGAGATGCTGGTAATAATAGAGCCAGCCCGACGGCAGCCCCCCATAGTGAGGCTCATCGCGCTGTACTTCCTCCAGTATGCGACGTGCATCATCGGCCCGTTTCTCATCCACAAACTTGGCAGCGAGCACCATCTTGTAGCTCACCTCACGCGGGTAGGCAGCACAGAGGCGCTCCAGTTCGGCACGTGCGCTGTCGGGCTTCCCCATATCCTCATATACGTCAGACTTCTCGATGGAGATATTCTGGGAGATGCCCTCAATAAGCTCCATGCGGTCCAGAGTGGCCAGTGCCAACTCGTTCTGACCATTGGTACGATACACAGTCACCAGCTCTCCGAGCACATCGGTATTGTTCTTGCGCAACCTGGCAAGCCGCTCCAGCACTACTGCCACCTTCTCGGTATCACGATTCTGGACATAATATTTGGCCAACGCACTGAGGTAGGTGGTGTTGGCAGAGTCTCTGCGGCAAGCCTCCTCAAGCATCTTCACGCCCACACTGTCCTCGTCAAGGGCATAGAGATAAAACACCGACATGGAGAAAAGAGCCTCTGCCGCAGTGGAGTCAATCTCCATGCAGTGACTGAAAAGCTCGAGTGCTGCGCCCATTTCATCATTGCGGAAACTCTTGGCTGCCTCCATGTAGAAGTAGTCGAAGCGGGGTGACCGCTGTGCCTGGAGCGTACTGCCCACGAGGCCGAAGACCACCGCGAGCACCCACACAACGGGCCTCAAGCGCAACAGCAATGGATTATCCTTTCTCATCATGAGCACCTTTACTTCACGCCACTATGGCCAAAACCGCCTGCACCGCGTTCTGTCTGGTCGAGCACATCCACCTGCTCCCACTCGGCCTGTTCGTGCCGGGCGATGACCATCTGGGCTATACGCTCTCCGTCATTGACGATGAAAGGCTCCTCGGAGAGGTTGACCAGTATCACACATATCTCTCCGCGATAGTCGGCATCGATGGTGCCGGGGCTGTTGAGCACGCTGATTCCGTGCTTCAAGGCCAGTCCGCTGCGCGGGCGAACCTGTGCTTCATAGCCCTGAGGCAGTGCGATATAGAGTCCGGTAGGTATCAGCTTGCGCTCCAAAGGCCGCAGCTCGATGGGACTCGACAGGTTGGCTCTCAGGTCGAGACCGGCCGACTGCGGGGTGGCATACTGCGGAAGCGCATGGTGACTGCGGTTGATTATCTGTACTTTCATCTTTCCCTCTCCTTATATAATATATAATGTACGCGCACGAAGCCTACACGATGGGCAGACTCATGCCATTGATTTTCCTGTACAAATCCAGCGCATACACGTCGGTCATACCGCTGATGTAGTCGAGCACCGCCATGATGCGCCCATAGAGTGTGGGTGCCAGGATGTCGTATTGCGTGCTGACGCGGCTGATAAGGCGCTTGGAATAGGCTTTGTCCGAATTGGTCACAGCCTGCACCATCAGATCGGTGAGCGTGGTGATAACCTGGAAACCGGCTATCTCCACATCCACCACCTCGCTGCAGTGGTATATCTTGGCCATTGCAGCTGCCTCACAGGCTTCGTAAGCCTGGCGGGGACGCTGGGAGATGGCCTTGATGAGCGGCCCCTGGAAGGTTCCGCGCATGATTTCATCCTCATACTCCACAAAGGCCTTCACGCACTCCGTCTCCAGACAGTTGATTACGCAGGAGCGCAGATACACTATCTGTTCGTTCACATCGCCCAGTGTGTGCATCCTCCCGATTATCTCCTCGCGCTTGTCATCATCGAAGAAGCCGAGCAGCAACTGCTGTGTCTCCTGGGTGGTGAGTATCTTCAGCTTGTGAGCATCCTCGATGTCCATGATCTCGTAGCAGATATCATCGGCTGCCTCTACGAGGAACACCAGCGGATAACGTGCGTATCGCAGACTGCCCTCAGGACTGTCCAACTGCAGGATACCCAGCTCCCGTGCTATACGCTGATAGGCTTCCACCTCGGAGCGGAAGAAGCCAAACTTGTTCTTCTTGCCAGCCAAATCGCTGGTGAAGGGATATTTGACAATGCTGGCCAGCGTGCTGTAGGTCATCACGAACCCACCCTCGCGGCGACCCTTGAAATGGTGGGTGAGCAGGCGGAAGGCATTGCTGTTGCCCTCGAAGTGTATCAGATCCTGCCATTCCTGCGGGGTGAGGCAGTCATGTGTCTCCTTACACACGTAGTCCTCAAGGAACTTGCCGTCGCCCTCACTGAAGTAGGTACCGATGGCGCACTCACCACTGTGGCCGAAGGGAGGATTGCCCATATCGTGTGCCAGACAAGCGGCACTCAC
>SAMEA104315439__coassemble_409_pt1 | contig 17789 bp, 8 predicted proteins | sample SAMEA104315439__metabat2_low_PE_011 | metagenome-assembled genome bin SAMEA104315439 (sample SAMEA104315439) | gut metagenome | biome: Monkey gut; feature: monkey-associated habitat; material: faeces | place: China | collected 2013
GGCTTCTACCACCGTCCAGCCTTGGGTTGGACGGTGAGCTGCCGCAGTTCTCCGTTCCTTTCATGGTATTCCCTTGCCCCGCACAGGTATCTTCGTGCTGCTGTGAGGCGCTGTGGGTCATGCCGGCATCTGCATTGGCATGTGCCACGCACTTGGTGGCAGTGTGGGTGCGAAGCCTGTTCTCCCGCTCAGTTGGCCTTTGTCCATCGTCCTGGAGTCACGCCTTCGCTCTCCTTGAAGGTGCGTGTGAAGTAGCTCAGAGACAGGTAGCCCGCGCGCTTGGACACTTCGGTGATGGGCATGTCGGGATGCTCCGTCATCAGTTGCTTGGCATAGGCCAGGCGCAGACTGTTGACCCACTCGCGGAACGAAGTGCCGTGGCGTGTGCTCACAAACTGCGAGATGTAGGTGCGGTTGGTGCCTGTATCGCGTGCCATATCGGCAATGGTAAGCCCCAGCTTGGTGTATCCCTTGCTTTCCGTCCATGCCTTGATGCGCTGTTCCAGCAGTTCTGCCTGCGCATCGGACATCCTGCCCGGAGCCTTCTCCTGGGCTTCGGCTCCGCAGCCTTCTGCCTGGTCCTCGCCGTCTGTAGGGCTGCTGCTGAAGGCCGACTCCTCATCGCGGAAAGCCCCTTCCACCTGTTCGTAGAAGAGCAGGTAGTTCTCATAGGACACATAGAGGTATATGTAGAAAGGAATGGCGGAGATAATCCATAGATAGACAAAGCTGTCGGGCACGAAGGTGAACACTCCCTGGCCCACGCCAAAGATGATGGCCCAGTAGGTGAAGACGGACATCCAGTGGATGTAGGCGGCTGCGTTGTCGGAACAATAGTTGTCGAGCATGCGTGCTGCGCGGCGGAAGGTGACAAACACCCTGCGTGACATCCGTACCGCATACACCAGGAAGGCCAGGGCAAGCGGAATGGGGCAGAGGCGGTGGGGCAGACCGTCGGGCGCGAGAGTCCACAGCAGATGGGCGGCCAGGCAGCTGGCCAGCCATGCGAGGATGTGTCGCACAAACCGCCTACGTGTCACATACCGCCTGTCAAGCAGCATCATCAGTGCACTGCCAAACAGCCATACGGCCAGCCAATAGGTGCACAGGTTCATGAGGATGGCACTCACAGGGTCGGTCAGGCGCGGTGTGAGGAAAAGGTGTATGGAGTAGTTGGCCGAGAGATTGAGCAAGGCCGCTCCCATCAAGGCTCGTGAGATGCGGTAGGGATGGTAGATGGCCTTCTCGGGCAGCTTGCCAAAGATGAATCTGTAGCTGAAGAACAACATCAGCGTAAGCGATACACACAGGGAGTAGTGGTAGATGCCTGTTTCCATGTAGATGGTTGTTTGGTGGTGGGCTGTACGCTGCCCTATGGGGCGTAAGCGATTGCAATTTTCGGAAGAATTTGTCAGAAAACCAAGGGTAGCGGCGTGTTTTTTCTTCCTGAGAGGCTGTCAGGTGGCCTGTGGGCTGTGCTTGATGGTTGTGTGGGCTGTGCTTGTTGGCTTGTTGGCTGCTCTTGGTGGGTAGGGTGGATTGTATTGGATGGCTGTTTGGGCTATGCTCAGTGGCTGTTTGGGCTGTGCCTGGCAGTTGTCCGTACAGCATCGGAAGGTCACTCGTACTGCTTCCTGTGGTTGCCCGGGCTGCATCATTCCAGCCGTGGTAGAGTGTTCCTGGAATATGCGAGAGAGCCCCTGCCGCATTGTTTGCTGCGACAGGGGCTCTCCCTTGTTGTATTGCCGGCCTCGACTGCTGCGCTCTTGCCGTCAGTCAAGTGTCGTGGCCGAGTTCTGCCAGTTTACCAGATGTCCTCTGGCTCTATAGGATTATCGTAAACTTCCTTCGAACACCACTCCAGGTAATCCATGTAGAACTCCTTGCGGTCCGAGTCGAGTACAGACTTGATGCGCAGCCAGTAGGTCTTGTTGGCGTCGATGAACTGGCGTGCTACGATATGGCGCAGATTGCCCTTGACGGTTCGCTCGGTGCCCGGAGAACTTTGGATGGCCTCGGCTCCCTTCATCAGACCGTTGTTACGCATCTGCTTATCTACCTCGGCATTGTAGTCGTCATCGTCGGTATCCAGCACAAACAGGGTCTTGCTGGGGTCCTGCAGGGTCAGATCCACGGGGATACGTGTGGGGGCGAGCTTGTTCTTGTCGGTGCCCAGATAGAACTGTGCGGTACCACGGTCACCGTTGGCCAGCACCTTGTAACGCAGTTCATACACACCCGAACGAGGCACGGGAGGCAGCTTCACAGTCACTTCGTAGCGGCCCTCAGCCTTCAGCTCGTCGGCATTCAGGTTGCACCAGTCGTAGCCGTAGGCGTTCAGATATACAAACCAAGTGTCATCCGAGAGCTCCATGTTCTCGAAGTACTTGTACTTGCTCGAGGGTGGGATGTGGATGAACTGATGGCGGAAGTCTGATGACTGGCACTTGCGAATGTCGTTGGTCATGCATTCGGGGAACATCGTCATAGACTCGAAGCGGATTCTCTGGCGCTGGAGGTTGTTGCGCACCTTGTCTGTGTAGGCCAGGGGAGCGTCTATGCCGTAGATGATACCGTTGAGTACGCTGTAGTTGAGCACGCTGTCTGACTTGTTGTCAATGAGGCAACCCACCTTGTCATCATCGCAGTAAAGCTCGTGGTAAGTGCCTCGGCGACCGTTGTCAAGCTTGGGGAAGCGGTTGATATATACGCCGTTGCTCTCCTTGCTCTCGTACAACTTCAGCAGGCGACGCTTGCCCACGGTGGCCCAGAACTCGTCCTGTGCGATGGTGAGGTTCTTATTCTGTATGTTGTAACCCTTCTCGTTGTTGTGCAGCACCAACTTGTCGGATGTGATCTTGCAGGGCAGGATGTGATAGGTAATCCACTGGTTGAGCAGGTTGTCGGGTGATGTGTAGTTGTCGTCAGTGGTGAACTTGTCCTCCTCAGCGTACTGGTGGTTGTCGAGCACCCACTTCTGCACATCGGCGGGAGTGATGTCGGCGGGAGCTTTTCCTATGGCTTCGCGCCAGAAGGCATCCCTTTCGGCAAACACGGTAAAGCCATACTTGCGGTGCTCGGGCAGGTAAGCGGTCTTGTGGCCCGATGCTCCGTGGAAGGTCCAACTGATCTTGGTGGCATCGAAGTCGGTGATGGCACGTGTCAGATACAGGTGCTCATACACCTCGTCCCTTATCTTGCTCATGGTGTCCTGCAGGCCGCATGCCAGGATGACCTTGGCTGCCACCATGAAGCCTTCCTTCTGCTTGATGAGGATATTGCTCAAGAGCTGGGTCATGGAAAGGTCCTGCATGTAGATGACCTTGTGCACAGCATGTATCACACCATTGGTTACCTCGATGTCCTTGTTGCGCTCATCCACTGCGCAGTCATAGTTGATATAGAGGCTGTCGGGCGTATCTCCGTATCGTACGGTGAGCTTGCGGTCGTTCATATTGGCGAGAGGCAGCTCGGCATTGTTCGTTTCGGGGAACGATGAAGTGAGGATGTAATTCTCGTCGGCACCGTCGATGATGCTGTTATATACGATTACCTTCTTCACCGAGTCGCGCAGACGGTCATTGGGAAATGCGTCCCACGAAGGCTCTGTGATGAGTCCGTCCTCCACCAGATGCTCCAGGTATTCCTGTATAGCCTCGTTGGTGGGTGCAAAGCACGTGTAATGGCCGCGCGCCGAGAGCAGCTGCTTGAGTGTAGTCTGCGTGATGGCGCTGGCTTTCACCTCGTTTAGCAGGGTGGCGTACTCGCTGTACTGAGGGAACTTCTCCAAGTAACTATAGACCGTGTAATCCTTGAAGACATAGCGTGCCGACGTGTCAACCTCCTCTTTACAGGCGGCCATCAGGACAAGGCATGTCAATAGTAACAGGTGTCTTACCTTCATATGTATGACTATTAAATGTTAGTAATCGTGTTGTCGTTTGTGGTGGAATAACTCACCCTTCAGTCTCTATCAAATGCGAATTTACGTTTTATTTATCATTCCGACAAAGAGATTTTGGGATTTTTTCACATTACGTGCCCAATATGTGTGCGGAAGGCTGAACTTATGACCTTTCTGTAATAATCAGAGGGGTGTTTTGGGGTAAAAGGTGTTCCTAGCTCCCCTTGTGAGGGAGCTGTCTTTGTATAATGGGCGGAAAGGAATTCTGTATGCTGGAAAGCGTGCTGGGGGACTCGGTCAGAAGCCCAGCAACTGGAGCATCTTCTGCCCGTAGCGCCTGCCCAACTCGCGATAGCCTTCGGCATTGAAGTGGTTGGTGTCGGCGGGATTTGCCTTGCAGCCGCTTGAGGGGATGACATGGGCGGTGGGCACATACTGCGGCAGGCGGTCAATCTGTGCATTGGCCTCCTTGCTCTTGCCGTTCTGGTCGGCATGTACTACCTCGCCCGCCAGCAGCGGCACCTCGTTGGCACTCAGATGCAGGTCGCGCAGCAGGTCCTCATATACCTTTTTGGCCTTCATGGGCCACAAGGCATCGTTCTTGTTGCTTTCGCCCTGATGGATGAGAATACCCTTGATGACTCCCTTGTGCTGAGCACGCAGAGCACAGTCGAGCAGACGTATGTAGGGGATGTCGGCATAGGCATGCATCGTGTTCTGGAACCATGTGGGCCACCCCGCGCGAGTAAGTTCGGCAGGGTCGTACTCCTTGAAGAAATGCTCGATGCAGCAGCCACTCACAGCCACGTTGATGATGCCCACGCTGATGTGCTTGGGCAAGCCCTCGACGAGTGTGCGGCCAAAGTAGTCGCACGGACTCAGCCCCGAGTACCCGTTGTTGAGCGGTGGAGTGGCTGTGTACCATTGGTACTGCTCGCGTGCAGCGCCTCTGTTGTTGCCAGCATTGGCCGTTTGCGATACCGCCGCCATCATTTGGAAGCGCTTGCTTACTCCCTCATAGTCGCAGTCCTCGGGCTTGGCATCGCCCACCATATTGGACTGCCCGAAGGCGAGGAATATGTAGAAGGTGGTGTCGGGCTCACTATAGAACTGGTTGTTCTCCATAGGGTAAGTGGCCGGGCTCGATGCCAGGAAGATGTGCCTTTGCGCCTGCGCTGCGGTGCAGAGCAGGATGAGCAGCAGAGGATATAGTGAATGTCTCATGCGGATAGTCGTTGGGGTTGGTTGGGGGATAGTGCCTTGGTTGACGTGGGATTACTTGACCAGCACGTTCTTCACGGTGCCTGCTGCCTCCACCACATACACTCCTGGCAGCAGTTCGGCCTCGCTATCCACGCGTCGTCCCTGTATGTCATACACATCGTAGTTGCTGGTTCCGCTCACCACGATGCGCCGTCCCACGGCCTGGATGCTCACTTGGGTACCGCTGGCAGTGTGTATGTCGCTCGGCACAGCCGTGGATGGATAGATGAGCCAGGCGCGTGAGGAGTCCTTGTGTCCCTTCTTCTCAAATATCTCAGGGCCGCGTTCGGTGTCGCCCACCAGCATATACCGTGTGGTGGTACCTTCCTGATAAGTCATGGTCACCTGCCCGTCGCCCACTGGGGTGAAGAGCAACTGGTTGGCGGCATTGGCCTTGGCGGCAAATCCTGTGGCAAAGAAGGCATCCACCCAGTTGCCTGCAGCGGCCACGAAGCGGTAGGTGGCGCGGTTCTTGAGCAGGTAGGTACCCTCGGTGGTGCCTGGTACCAGAGTCCACTCCTGCTGCCTGCTTCCGGCCTCATGTGCGGCAAGTCCGAAAGGATACTGCGTATCGGTGCGCGTGTTGTCCTGCAGGCACATGCCCTCATACAGCGGCGATGCGCTGAATATCTTGTAATAGATGGTGGCTCCAGTGCTGTCCTTCTGCGGATAGTCCTGTGCGCTCAGGGTGCCCAGGGGTGCCAGCATGGCCAGCATGGCAGCCATACGTGCCCACCTCATGCCGTAGCATGGGGTGGGGCTATAGTGGGATAGGGGAATGTGCATGGTGCTGTGTGGGTTAATGGGCAGTGGAGACTGGACGGTAGTGGAAGTTCTGCACGGCAGTGGCATCCAGCGTGCCGTTGACAAACCACGATACATGCATGTCGCTGAAGATGTCGAGCACGCAGCTTGGCTCCTCGCTGACGGCCGGCTTCCACTGCGAACAGAAGAGCGGGCGACCGAACTTGTTGGCCTGTGCATTGAGCCAGCCCAGCAGTTCGCTGCGCTGTGATGAGGTATAGCTGATGATGTCGCTCTGGCACCACATCTTGAAGCAGAGTTTCACGTTGCCCTTTCCGAAGTTGAGATGATCCCATCCTGCATACACACCATGCACCAGATTCTGCACCGCATCATAGCCTTCGGGCAGCGTGTTGGTAGCCACGCATGGGGTCATGAAGAGCGGTTGCTGGGCACCTGTAGCCCGGCCTGCGGCAAAGAGAGCATCGGCAAGCTCCATCGCCTTGGTAGTATTGGTGCTGGTAGAACAGGCATTGAAGTAGAGATCCCAACCTAATATGCGGCTGTCGGTGGCATAGTGGGTGAGCACATCTGTCACATAGTCAGTGAGTCTGGAGGTGGTCAGGCTGGCATAGGTGTCGGTAAGCAACTGTGGCAGAACGGTCATGCCCAGTTCGTCGGACATCTTCAGCAGGCTGTCCATCTCAGCATAGAAGGTCTCTTGGCGCGAGCTGAAGGTGCGCATGTTGAGCGTTACGCTCACGCTGTTGTAGGGTGTGGTGCTGCCGCGCATGGCGTTGAGAGCCTTGAGGGCACTGGCCATGTTGGCGTAGGCAAGGCCGCGTGTAGCGTCACGGTTCATCCATCGGTAGGCTTTCCAGCCTGTCCACCGGCTCTGCTTGTCCTCGTTGCTGTCCATCAGAGGCGTGAAGCGGTAGGCCTTGACAGCATCGCTGGGCAGGCTGGCATCCGTCATCCAGTTGACGTGGTTGGCGGCCATCTCGGCGGTGAGAGCCGTGCAACCCAACTGGAAGATAGGCTTGTGGTGCTGTTTCATGAGGGCTGTGAGAAGTCCGTCGGTAGTTCCTGATGCCACGCCTACAGCATCGCCCAGCTTCCACATCCAGTTGGCCAAGTCGTAGGAGGTGCTGTCGGGCGTTACGCCATCGGTCTTGGGAGCCATGAAGAAGGGCTGGTTCTGCACGGCATAGCGTGCTTTGCGCAGGATGGTGGCGAGTTTGTTCTTGAGTGCTTCGCTGTCGCCGGTGCTCTGGGTCTGCTCATAGATGCACCAGGCTTGCACGCGGCGGTCGGCATAATAGGCATTGATGAGGTTGTAGGCATAGCTTGCCAGTGCATCGGCATCGGTGCTCATGTCGTCACTTGTGAGCAAGACGGGTATCACGGTCATGCCTGCCTGGTTGGCTGCAGCGAGCAGCGAGTTGATTTGCGTCTTGGTGTTGCTGTTGCTGCTGTTCCATGTCTTGTAGCCCACACGTACTGCCACGGTATTGTAGAGTCCGTCGGCCTTGTGCTTGCCTACGGCTGTGATGGCTTCGCTGATAGAGTTGCACAGCAGTCCCTTGCTCTCGGCATGTTGCATCCATCGCCATGCACGGCGCGTTGACCATACCTCGGTATATTCTGCCCCCTGCTCTGCTCCGCCGAAGTCACCCTGGAAGTCGAACTTCTTTACCCACATGGGTTCGCTCTCGTTGTAGGGTTCGTAGTCGGCATAAAGGGCGTTGTGGAACATGGGATCCCAGTTGTAGAAGGTGCTGCGGCTCCATTTGGCCTCCCAGTTGGGGTCGCATGCGCTCAGTCCCCAGGCATAGAAGTTGATGTTGTACTTGGCAAAGTCGATGAGCGTGCGGGCATAGGTGGAGCCGTTTGTGCGGGTCATGCACTCGGTGCATACCAGTGGCCTGTCGCCCAGACGCTTGAGGCGATTGTACATCGATGGCGTCTCCTGGTTGAAGCCATCCTGACAACTGTAGTCATGATAGTTGTGCACATCCATCAGACGCTCGGTGTTTTCGCGCAGGAGGCGCTTTCCTGTGGCCGTGCTATTATTGAGGTTTACCCCAGTGTCCCACACTATCGAGGACGAGATAGGCTGTGTGCATCCCTCCTGCTGCATCCATTTCGCTATCTGGGCTATCCATGACATCATCCCTTCAGTCTTGTCGTCGTTCATGTTCGGCTCGTTCCAGATGTCCCACAGGATGATTCGCTTGTCGCCCCTGAAGTGCTGCGTGATCTTGCGCACCCAGGCTTCCAGTTGCTTGAGCGATGCATCAGTACCCTTTTCACCGTAGAAACCATACACGAAGCCGAAGACAGGTGAGACCGTCATGCCGTATTTGTCGGCCCAGGCAGCCCACTGTTCCACGTTTTTGATGTAGTTATCTACGCTGCTGCCATTGGGCCACCACCTTATCGAATTGTACCCCATGCGGGCACAAAGGGCTATGGCGTCCTCTTGACTGGTTGCTCCACAGCTTGGGTAGGGGCAGTTGATACCACGTATGGGGCCGTATTCGGCTTGCCAGGCAGCGCATTGCTCAGCGCTCCACTGGGGTCTTTCGTGGGGGTAGGTGGCCGATGTGGAGGTGAGTACCACGTTGTCGGCCAGGGCGCTCATGCTGGTGGCACATGCTGTGAGCAGTGCCAGTGCGTACAGTAAAGGTCTCTTGATGTTCATGCTTGGAGGTATGTTTGTGCTTCAGTACTCATTATTATAATATGCCGCAGCCTGACAGTCGGGCAGGGGGAGTGTCGTTCTCTGTTCCCTGCATCTGTAGCCGATGGTTGCAGACGGTGCCTGCTCCGTGTGGGGGAGAGAGCCGGAGGACAGCCGGCAGCCTTGTGGCCGGTCGGCCGTCCTCGGGTTCATTGTGCTGTGGGGCGCAGCGTGTGTGGCCTACCAGACATCCTCTGGCTCCACAGGATTGTCGAACACCTCCTTGGGGCACCACTCCATGTAGTCGATGAAGAGCTGCTTGTGAATCTGGTCTTGGCAGGATTTGAAGCGCATGTAGTAGGTCTTGTCGGCCTCCATGGTGGTGCGTATGATGATGCGTCGTGTGGTCTTTTCCATCGAGCGGTTGGTATCGTTGCCGCCAGGAGTCTCGCAGATGTATTCGGGACCCTTCATGAATCCGTTGTTCCTCATGCGTTTGTCCACCTCGGCATTGTAGTTGTCGTCGTCGGTGTCGGCTTCCCATCCCACGATGCTGCCGTAGGTCTTCTCGTCGTCACGCCTGTAGAGTCCGCCCAGCGCCATATCTACAGGGATGCCTGCAGGCGACAGCTGGTCGGGTTTTGTGCCGAAATACACCTGGCAGATGCCACGCCATGAGCTCTCGGTGGATACGCCCATGCGCACCTCCCAAGTACCTGTGCGGGGGACTGGAGGCAGCTTCAGCGTGATGTCATAGATGCCCATCACCAGCATCTCGTCCCCTTGGTAGTTGGGCCAACCAGACCCCCAGCCGTTGAGGATATAGAAGAAAGTCTCCTTGGTGTTCACTTTGCAGTCATTGAAATAACTATACACCTGGTCGTTGGGGAAGTAGAAGCTGGCATTGTAGCCCATATGACGCATGTCGTTATTCATCATCTCGGGCAGGAAGTCCCAGGAGTCATAGCGGAGACGCGTCTTTGCCAGGTTGTCGCGGGTGTGGTCGTCATAGGCCAGCACCTTGTCGATGGGATAGATGATGGCGTTTATCAGTTTCACCACATTCGACTCCGCGCTGGTGTTGAGCAGAATGCCTTCGTTCTCGGGAGCGCATGATATCTCGTGGTAAGTGCCGTGACGGCCGTTGTCGAGCACGGGGAAGCGGTTGAGGAAAACACCCTCCACATCGGCGCTCTCCCAGGTCTTCACTATGCGGCGCTTGCCCATGGTGATGAGATGAGACCACACGGGGATGCTGTATCGCGTGCTGGACTTGTAGTTGTAGCCCTTCTCATTGTAATGGATAGTGAGCTTATCCACGGGGATGCGCTGCGGTATCAGGTGGTAGGTGACAAACTGGTTGAGCACGTTGTCCTCGTTGGTATAGTCACCGTTGTCCTTTGCCTCGGGGTAGAGATTCTGGTCGATGACCCATTCCTTCACGTCATCCACGGTGATGTCTTTCACTGCCTTGCCCAACGTCTTGCTCCAGAACTCGTCGGTCTCGGCGAAGAGAGTGAATCCGAACTTCCTATGAGGAGGGCAAGGATAGGCTGCCCAGTCCATTGGCGGGTTTTTGCAACTGGTGATGACATTGGACTGCACCAGCATTTCATAGTTCTCGTCCTTTACCTTCGACAGGGTGTCTATTAGTCGGCAAGCTTCCACAAGCTTGGCCATGACGTTGTAGCCGCACTCGGGGTCGCCGGCATAGTGGTGCAGGGTACTGCCCAGCGTCTCATTGCTCGGTGCGATGACATAGCCCACCTCGTGTACATATCCGTTGATGGCTTCGATGTCCCTGTTCTTGAGCGACACGGGGCAGATGCCGTCGATGAAGCATGAGTCAGGGTTGGTGGGAGAGTAGGTGGTGCTTATCTTGCGGTCCTCCATCGTATTGACACTGAATTCCTGATTGTCCAGAGGGAAGTCCGCCACGGGGAACACCTTGTCGATTTCCGTTCCGTCGAGTATGCTGTTCATCACCACAACACGGCGGATGGAGTCGAGTATCTGCTTGTTGGGGAAAGAGTCCCACGATGCCACGGGGATGATTTCCTTGATGACGAGCGAGTCCAGGTAGAGCTGCAGGGCCTCGTTGGTAGGTGCGAAGCATGTGTAAGCACCGTAGGCCGTCATGAGCTGATAGACGTTTGTCTCTGAGAGCTTGCTTACCTTCTGCGTCTTGAGCAGCTTCACGTATTCAGAGAACTGCTCGTGCTCTGACAGGTAGCTGGCTATGGTACGCTCCTTGAAGACGTAGCGGTTGGAAGTGTCTATGTGCTCTTTGCATGAGAAGAGCACTGTAAGCACCAGGCAACACAGAAAGCCCAGGGAAGTCTTTGTTCTGATGTTCATCTGTATGCGTTGTTTATTATGGGTTTGATATGGTTTATTTGACTATCACTTTGTGCATCGAGCCCTTGGCCTTCACCAGGTAGATGTGGTTGGAGCGCACCGGGCTGTCGTGTGGCAGCAGCATGCCCGACACGTCGTAGAGTTCCCAGGTATCGGTTCCGCTCACCTGTATGCGCTGGTTCTCCACCCACACCTGCACCTCGGGGGTGCATGCTTCGTGGATGCCACTTGCCAGGTCGCTGGCGCGGAACACCTTCCATGCCCATTGGGAGTCCTTCATGTCGGATGGCATGTCGGGCTGTACCTTGTCTATGTTGGTGGCAGAGAGATATCTCTTGCCGTATTCGTCTTCGTATGAAATGGCCACCTGGTCATCGCCCAGGTCGGTGATGGTGAGCGCGTTGGAGGCTGTCTGTCTGGTGGCAAAGCTTTGGATGCAGAAGTTTCCCACCCAGCTCGACTCTGTGCTCACGTATCTGTATGTTGACCGATTGCGCAGGTGATAGGTCTCCTGCTCCTTGTCGGCGCAGATGAGTACCCATTCCTGATTCTTCGAGTCCTTGTCCAATGCCTTCATGGTGAAGGCGTAGGTCTTGTTGGTCCGGCTCTCGTCCTGCAGGCAAAGAGGGTTCTCGGCATAGTCTGTGCATGCGCTCACCAACTTGTAATACACCGTGGTTCCGTTCTCTGTCTGTGGGAATTTCTGTGCCATCGCGGTGCTTGACCCTGCGGCGGCTGTTGTCATGGCAAGTATGGCAAGCCATTTTGTCAGATGTGGAGTTTTAGCCATAATGGACCTTCCTTGTGGGATGTTTATATATAATGTATGTGCAAAGTTACAAAGAATTCTCCTCATTCCCTTGCACCATACCTGTAAAGTGGTGGATAAATCGTGTGTTTATTAAAGAAAAGGGGACGCATCCTGCAGAGGATGCGTCCCCCTTGTTATATGATTCAGGTCATGCGGGTCACTTTACCAGCACCTTCTTGGCCTGTCCGTCCTTGACCATGATGTAGATGCCCGGTGTGGCGGTGTTCCATTGGCTCATGCCGCTATACACCTTGCGGCCGTCCAGGGTGTAGATGCCCACCTGGGTGTTCTTGGGAAGGTTGGTGAGTCCTATCTTCTCGATAGCGTCTGGATTGTCGGGGTCAACGAGCCTTACCGTGCCATGGTTCATGTCGAAGTTCACCAGGAGGTGTCCGATGGGTGCCAGCAGGCACTTGCCGCTGTCGTTGCGGCGATATACGGGCACGGGGTCACCGCCTATCTCGATGGCGGTCGCATCCTTGTCGGGGTTATAGATAGCCTCGGAGCTGTTGTCGTTGAAGTCGGCCTTGATGGCAAACTTGCCGCTTGTGACGCTGTTGTCTTCCTCCAGGTCAATGTAGCCCTGGTATATGCCGTGGCCCACGTGGCGCAGCACGTTGAGGCTGTCGGCCTGCACCTCGTGCTTCCAGCGGAAGTTCTTCAGAGTGCCGCGCACATATACGGCGGGCAGCCATTTCTCCTCCAGGCACTCAAACTGCATCTCGAGGTTGTTCTCGTCAAGCACCACCTTGTAGGTTCCGGCCACAGCCTGGAACGTCTTGATGCCGTTGCGGTCGTTCTTGGTGTTCACTGGCAGGGGCTGCGTCTTGGCAGGCACGATGAACTTCTGGTCGTTGTCCAGGTCGGTTCCGGGCTGCAGGTACATGCCCAGTGAACTCTTGAAGAAGAGGTCGCTGCGGCATCCCCAGGCGGGTGCGGCGATGTCCAGGGTCTTGTCGGTGAACTTCACGATGCCCTCGTACTTGCCCTCCTTGTTCTTCACCAGGGGGTACTTGGTGGTCTCCACCCATCCTTCTGCCTCTTCCAGTCCGCCTATGGCATACCAGGTGATGTTCTCCTCCTGGATGCCCTCCTCGGCGTAGTCGGGGTCGTCGGTGCGGTTCAGGCGCAGGGTGTTGTGGTTCATGTCGAAGGTCACAATCCACTCGCCCGGTGCCACGGTGAAGAAGTTCTGCTCCGTGTTGGTGCTTGTGGCCGAGCGTGGTGCGCGGTAGGTGACACCATGCTTCAGCTCGGCGCGGATAGAGGATGCGTAACGGCCCTCGCTCTTGCCGCTGTTGAAGCTGCTCATGATGGCCAGCAGGCCCAGTTCCTGGCCTTCTGCGTCGCCCTCTGCCTCGATGGTCACGCGGCCCTTGTAGATGCCGTGCTCGGTGTGGCGCAGGGGATAGAGGCCGGTCTTGGTCTTCCAGGAGTCAAAGTTCTCGGTGTAGTTGAAGTCCTTGAGCGTGCCCACGCAGTAGAGGCTATCCATCCAGAACTCCTCGGTGCACTGGAATTTCACGTCCAGGTTGTCCATGTCGAGCAGCACATGATACTTGCCGCCCTGCAGCTGGAAGGGGCTCTGCACACCGTTGTAGCGCTTCTGCAGGCGGTGCGATGCGGTGTCGGAGGGCACGATGTAGCCCTGGGGCGAACCGATGGAGCCGTAGAAGAAGTTGTCGTTGTCCACGAAGAAGAGGTCGCCACGGTTGCCCCACCAGCTGTTGGTGGCACTCAGGTCGGTGGCGTTGTGCATGGTGAAGTTGCCCTCGTAGATGCCCTCGTCGTTCTTGAAGAGCAGGTACACTTCGTTGGCAGCCCAGTTGCCCACGCCCTCCAGGCCACCACGCACCTGCATGGGGATGAGGTCCTTGGCCTTCTGCGTATATACGGTGGCCAGCTGCTCGGCCTCCTCGTTGGAGTAGGTGCCTATGAGCAGGTTGCCCTGCACGGTGCCCACCTCCTCGGTGATTTTCTCATTCTTGTCGCTGCTGATGCCGCTGTGGCTGTAGGCATAGGCGGCCCTGTCGGCGAAGGAGTTCACTGCGGTCTCCAGCGCGGCGTAGTGTGGAGCCGTCTCGCGTGCCTCGTTGCAGTACTTGTTGAGGTTCTCGGCCTTCTCGCACATTGAGGCGTAGTCCTTGGCCTGGCTGTCCAGAGCCTCGCTCAGGCCGTTGCGTGTCTCCTCGCGGAAGCCCAGCATGCTGGCCATGATGTTCTCTCCGCGTGCCTGTGCGGCGTCGAGCATGGCCTGTGCGGCCTCGGTGGTGGTGCCCAGGTAGGTCACCTTCACATTGCCCACGGCCATCCAGTCCTCCCAGTAGTTGGGGTAGCCCTCGTTGATCCATCCTATCGTCAGCTTGCCGTCCTTGGCCTGTCCGTAGGCGGTGTGGCTGTAGCGTCCGGCCTTGAAGGCGATGCTTGCGCCCTTGGCACTCCAGGGGAAGCGTATGTCGTCGTTCTTGTAGTCGTCGGCCGAGCAGTTCTTGCCCTCCTCGGCATCGCCCAGGGGCAGCGCGTCGTCATAGACACCCAGCATGGGTGTGCGCATGTCGCCCACGATGGCCATGGTGTTCATCTCGTCGCCGTTCTGCACCTGGTGGGGCTGTCCGGTGCGCACGAAGCCGTTGTAGGTGAGTGCGTAGATGCCCTCGGGCATGCCCTCCAGCGTCTGCGTGATGCTGCCCGATACCCAGTTGTACCAGGTGGCCACCTTCATGTCCTCCTGTCCGTCGCTGGAGTTGTCGGTAGCGTTGGCATCCTCCTTCTTCTCCACGGTCCATCCTGCCCAGTCCTTCTGCGACCAGTCGGCATTGGTGAGGAGCGATGTGATGTCGGCTCCCGGCACGATGTTACCCTTGAGCGCGTTGCCCAGCAGCTGCTCGGCAAAAGCCTCCTCGGCGGCCAGCTCCTCCTCGTTCAGGTTGCCGTTCTGCATGATGTAGCTGGCTGTTCCGTGGGCAAAGTTGGCATCGGGGGCGGTGGTGTCCTCGAGATACTTGCTCAGGAGCGCGGATGCGGGGCCTGCCAGGCCAGGCTGTGCGGCCAGCTGAGCCTTGATGTTCTCTATCTTGGCCTGGTAGGACAGGTAAGCCACGAGGCTCTTGTGCAGCGCAGCCTCACCCTCGGCCAGGGCCTTGTAAGCCTCGGCCAGGTTGTCGGCATCCTTTGCCTGTGCGATGGCAGCCTCCAGGGCCTCCTTCACTGTGGCCTGTGCCATGGCCTCCTGGTAGTTCTCGTTGGCCTCCTCCACGTCATTGGCGGCCAGTGCCAGCGCGTCCTTGCTGTCGCCGTAGTAGGTCAGGCTCCAGTCGTCGGCATACAGCACGTCGCCCTCCTGGTGGTTCTCACGTATGAGTCCTATCGTCATCACGCCGTCGCTGACGTAGGCCAGCACATGGTTGTCGCTGTAGCGTCCCTGCTCCATCCACAGTTTGGCGGTGTTCACATTGGTGGGGCTGAACCATCCCTGGCCCGTGTAGTCGGCCTCGCTGGTGGCACCCTCGCTGGCCAGTGAGGAGTACTGCGTGTCGTGTATGTCGCCGAAGGGCTTGTTCATGCGCGCCCCGCTGGCTGTGGCATAGAGCATGAGATTGCGCTGTGCGGCGGTCACCTTGCCCGGCTGTGTGTAGTACACGTTGCCTGCGCCATAGCGCGAGGTGCCCTTCAGGCTCACGCGATATACGCCGTTGGGCAGCGAGGTGAGCTCCTGGTGCATGTTGAAGTCCTTGTTGCTGGCGGTCATGATGCCGTTGGTGTAGGTCATGCTGCTGCCTCCCCAGCCGTCGGCATTGCTGCATGCGGTGCCCTTGATCAGGTAAGATGCATCCACGGGGTTGACCTCGCTGGCATCGTTCATCAGCTTGAGCAGATGGGCGAGCTGCAGCGCGGGCAGCGTGTTCAGGGCCTCGGTGAGCTGCTCGTCGGTGCTCTCGCTGTTGTCCAGCACCCCCTGGGCACTGCTCAGGTCGATGCCGGGGAAGCGTTCCTCGGCCTCCTTGATGCCAGCCTCCAGCTCGGCGTAGGCCAGTGTCACCACGCGGTCGGGCTCGTCGAGTGTGTTCACGCGTATGGTCTGGTGGCTGATGTCGAAGGTGATGTTGTAGGTACCCGTGGGCACGCGCCAGTTGCGGTCGCCGTTGTAGCGGTTGCAGGCATACTCCACGCCGGGCAGCAGCTGCAGGTTGGCCACGCTGCTGCTGTAGCGTCCCTCGTTGCCGCTGCCGCTGTAGGAGGCGCGCACGCAGAAGTCGCTCAGCCCGTCGGTGGTCTCCACGAAGGTGATCTGGCCTGTATATACGCCATCCCCCTGGTGCTTGAGGCGAGCCTTCACACCCGTCTCCGTGTTCTCGCCAAGCACCTTCCACTGGCAGTCCTTCACGTTGCCATACACGATGACCTCGTCCAGGTAGGCCGGCTCAATGGGCTCGAAGCGCACGCGGTTGTTGTCGATGTCCAGATACACCATGTACTTGCCGCCCACGCTCTGGAACGGGTTGCTGTTGCCGCCTGTCAGCGGGCGCCAGTCCGTCAGACCGGGGGCGACGAAGCGGTCGGTTGCGTTGGCACAGGCAAAGGTGGCACCTGTGTTGTTCTTGTCGAAGAAGAGGTCCACGCGGTTGCCCCATCCCAGGGGTGAGGGCTCAAACATGTCGGTGCGCCCGACCATGTTCACCTCGCCGCTGTAGATGCCATCGTCACCCTTGGTGAGTGGATACTTGTCGCTCTGTTCCCAGTCGCCAGTGCCTACCAAGCCTCCACGGCAGTAGTAGATGTCCTCTGCAAAGACTCCTGTGGCGACAAACAGGGCCGCCAGTAGGGATAGTAGTTTTCTTTTCATACGGTTTGAATTAGTAGTTAATGTTCACTTGAGAATGCTCTTCTGCCTGCTGTCCTGTGTGTGCTTTGGCCGTCACATGGCCTCCGCACAGCCCTGTGACATCAAAGGCCAGACGGGCATCTTTCTCCCCAAAGTTACAAATAATTGTTTTTTACTTGTTTTACATATGAAAAGAAATATGCTAAAAAAGGTTGTTTTTAACACTGTTTTAACGCGAAAAAGGCACTTTTGCAACTCCCGCATTGCAATTTTATGATGGCGGAAAGACATTTTGCCAGCCAAAAGGCTATCTTCCCCGTTTTCGTTCGGGGTGTCTCTCGTTTCCGTTCGTGGTATTGCGAAAATCTCTTTCTGCTGTTGCCTCCCGGGGCGCAGTGCGGTGCGTTGGCCGATGCAGCGCGCTGCGATGACTGATGCAGTGCGTTGCGATGACCGATGCACCGCGCTGCGTGTTTCCGGCCGAAATCATGGGGTGAAATGCAGTAAGTGCTGCGCGGGCCAGATAGCTGCGCAGCACTTACTGAGGGGGCGGTATCGTCTGCCTGCGGGCAGAGCGGTCTGTTGTCGGATGGTATAGGTTGGGAGGGTCTTGGGGGCGCACCCCTCTGTCACGCGTAGCTGTGCATCCCGCCCAGTACATAGTTGACCCCGAAGTAGGTCATCAGCAGGCAGGCGAGGGCGAGCAGCGAATATAGGCGGTAGTGACTGTCCTTGCGGAACCACGGGAGCGACTCGGTGTGGAGCGGCATGCTATATACGATGAGGCACACCAGCGCCCAGCTCTCCTTGGGGTCCCAGCTCCAATAGGTGCCCCACGACACATTGGCCCACACGGCACCCAGGAAGATGCCCGCTGCCAGACAGAAGACGGCCGGGCGCAGCAGGCTGCGCTCCACCATCGAGAGGGCCAGCAGGGCGTAGCTGACCATGATGATGCTCACGTGTGCGCTGAGCCAGGGGCTGTGGAGAACGGGCATGAGTGAGGTGATCTGCGGGTTTATCTCGCCCAGATGCGCCACCAGCAGCATGAAGGCAGTGGCCAGGGCGCCAAAGGCACGCACTCTGGTCCTGCCCACCAGCAGGGTGCCGCAGGTGAGGCAGAAGGATACGAAGAGCATGGTCTCGTAGCCGTTGCTCAGGGGGATATGGCCGGCTATGTACCAGCGTACGCCCAGCAGCAGGG
>SAMEA104315439__coassemble_456_pt1 | contig 16640 bp, 15 predicted proteins | sample SAMEA104315439__metabat2_low_PE_011 | metagenome-assembled genome bin SAMEA104315439 (sample SAMEA104315439) | gut metagenome | biome: Monkey gut; feature: monkey-associated habitat; material: faeces | place: China | collected 2013
GTTCAGGCTGCACCAGAGCCAGTGGCGGTAACTATAAACGTGAATGGAGCACAGGATGCCAATGTGGTTTCGGCAGAATCTCCCGCAGAGCATCAGGCTGTGGTGATGACCGACGAAGGAATTCATGTGGCTCAGGTGGATGATTCTGCCAGCTTCTCAGATGCATTTGCCGATGCACGTGCTCAGGTGGGAGCAGGAGGGGTGTTTGAATGGCATGGAAAGGTCTATAACACCTTCACTCAGGAAGAGTGGAACAACATGTCGCAGGCAGAGCGTGCAGAATGGCAGTCGCAGGTAGATTATGATGATGTGACCGACACTGCCCAGGCCAGCGTGCACACAGCTACTCCTCATCATGCGACAGAAGCCCACGTGGAGGAAGCTCCTCAGGTGGAGGTTGCTCACACAGAAGGACAGGAAGTGCCCGAGAATGCTTCTTATATCGACGAAGCTGCTCCTGAGGTGACAACCAGTGCTGCCGATGACAGTGAGGTGCATGTGATAGGTGTTGCCGTACAGGACAATGGTCAGGGCGGTATGGCTACTATTGCCGGTTTGCAGTCTGGTGACGATATGGCTATGCTGATAGATGTGGATACTGACGGCACTGTGGATTATGTGGTGCATGATGACAATGGTGACGGCCAGATAAGCCAGGACGAGTGGCACGATGTGAGCAGCGACGGAATGAATACGGCTCAAGTGGTGAGCTCATATGTGGATGCTGCCCATCAGAATGGCGAGGATGCCATCGTGACCGACCTTGATACAGGCGAGCATTATCAGATAACGGAGAGCGAAGACGGTTTTGGAATGGCCTCTATGGATGATTCTTCGGCCGACATGGGTGCTCAGATGGCATGCAACGATGATATGCCAGACTATATGAATGATGCCGACCCAGGCATGATGGATGCCTGACGGGACAATCCCAGACTCCTCACGAGAGGAAGATAGGGGAAATGTAACATGTAACGTTATACAATAAACTATCATGAGAGAGTCGGGCTGTGGAAACTTGTGGGCTATTGACCCATGCAACGCGGCCAGACTCCTCATGACGCTAAAGATGTTGAAGCTATGGGAGTATTGTCAGTGGTGTGCCCGAACTGCCGCTCGCGCTTGTCGGTGCAGGATGTGCCTGGTATTCAGGATAAGATATTGGCCTGCCCGATATGCAAGTATAAAGCCAAGGTGAGTCTGTACCAGATGGGGCAGGCCGGCAAGGGCGGCCAGGGAGCTTCAGACGAAGCAACCCGCCTGCCTGGTTCGTTCGGTCAACAGGTGAAGACCGATACGGGGCAGATGAGAGTGCTGCAGACCGGCCAGATATGCGAACTGCGTATGGGAAGTCAGGTGCTTGGACGGCTTGCCCAGTCGGGTACTGCCGACCTGCAGATAGGCAGCGATACGTATAGAGACGAATATATGAGCCGCAGACATGTGCAGATAGATGTGGTGCGTACAGCGCTTGGCATCGAACACCATTTGGTGGAGATTGGTTCGAAGAACATTATCCAATTAAACGGACGCGATATTATGCGTGGTGACGAGATAGTTCTTAACTTTGGGGATAAACTTACATTGGGCAAAACAGACATAGTGCTGGAGGAGACCAATGACGATGCAACAAAAGTGATATGAAGATAATAATAAGACAGCCGCAGTGCTTCACAGAGATAGGAAGGAAGGAGAATCAGGAGGATTACCTGTGGCCAAGTCCAAAGGAGACAACAGCTGCCTGCCGCGTATTCCTGATGTGTGACGGAGTGGGCGGGCAGGATCATGGTGAAGTGGCCAGTCGCACGGCTGCTACAGCACTGGGAACCTATCTGAGCAATCATGTGCCTGAGGGCGGGAAACTGACAAAGGCGTTATTCGAAGAGGCATTGGCACATGCTTATGACGCTCTGGACCAGGCCGACGCTACTGCCTCCAGCAAAATGGCCACCACTATGACTTGTCTGGCGCTTCACAGTGGAGGAGCATTGATAGCCCACATCGGTGACAGCCGGGTGTATCACATCCGTCCGTCGCTGGCTGATGCGAACGGACGCACGGGCATCATCTATCAATCTACAGACCATTCGCTGGTCAATGATCTGCTTCGTGCGGGCGAACTGACAGAGGAAGAGGCTGCCAACTTCCCTCATAAAAACGTCATTACGCGTGCCATGCAGCCGCACATGGAGCGTAGATGCAAGGCTGATATATATAATGAGGAGGATGTGCAGGCCGGAGATTACTTCTTCCTCTGCTGTGATGGAGTGCTCGAGCAGTTGACCAACGACCTGCTGGGCAGTATCCTTGCCGATGCATCCAAGGATGATGAAGCCAAGATAAAAGCCATAAAGGCTGTGTGCGATGGCAAAACCCGCGACAACTACACCTGCTGGCTTATTCCTGTGGAGTCTGTTGAGGGTGCACCGGTTTCGGCTGCAGTTGATGAGGATTTGGTGGCTGCAACGGTGGAGTCAGGAGAGAACACTGAGACGGAAGGGGCAAAGAAAGGTGCCACGCAGACAGATTCTCCTCGCGTTCAAGTGAAGTATGGACATCAAGGCAAACCACATACAGGCCAGCCCATAAAGCCTGCACCGTCTTCTCCAGTCAAGAGACTGCTGGATTGGATGAAGATGGGGCGGATGAAATGGGGGGCTGTCATTCTCTTGTTGTGGTTGTGCTCAATGGCAGCTGTCTGGTTTTATGCCAAAGGTGTGCCGTCTGGAGTGAAGATGGAGATGGAACCTCTTCGGAAAAAAGTGAATATATTCATTCACAAGAGCAGTCCAGACTCGGTAAAGGACAGCGCTCACAGCGGGGAAAAGATGACTAACCCCGTCATACAGAATTCGGAAGCTCCTACTTCTAAGCCAGACACAACCCAAACTGAAGACTGATGGAGGAGCGTAGGGAGATACATGTGCTCTACTTCAATACGCGTGATGAAATGGTGCGTGTTGACCTTCGCAAGGTGGGCTACTTCAGGGCAGACAGGAATTATACCGATGTGTATTTCCTCAATGGCTATCATGTGACGTTGCCCACCAATATGGCAGAAATAGAGCGAATGCTGGAGGAAGTGCGTGCAAAGGTGATTACTGCCCCCTTTGTGCGCATTGGCCGTAGCGTGATAGTCAACCTCTCCCACATCATACACATCAATGTGCTGAAGCAGGAACTGACACTCAGCGATATGCATTCTGCGAGTGTACTGCGGGTGGAGGTACAGAAGGAGGCACTGAAAAAACTAAAGGAACTTTATAGCAACAAAGAGAAAGCATGATGAAAATCATAGTGGGAAGAGGCCGGAGCAAGGCTACCCAGAGAATGGAAATCGATGACCCGACGGTCAGCCGCGAGCACTGTTGGCTCTCTGACAATGGCGACGGCACTTACACGCTGGAGAACAAGAGTGCGCAAGGTACAATGGTCAACGGCCGTCAGATATTGAAAACCAAGGTGACAGCCAATACCTTTATCCAATTGAGTCCCAATACTACGGTAAGGGTTGCTGACCTTCTGCCCCTCCAATCGGCTCCCTCGCCACATGTGCAGACTGGTGCGCCGCCTCAGCCTGCTGCTCCCGAATATTCCATCAAGCATCTTCAGTACGTGTGGGATGAGTATCACGGGCGGATTCTTGATATTCAGAGAAACCAGCACAGCATCAATGTTCTGCGCAGTGCATCTCCCTTGTTTACCTTGGGAAGTGGTGCTGTTGCTGCATTGGCAAGAGCTTTGGGATGGGGAGATTCCGTCTTCAGTTTGACCATCATCCTCACCGTCATCGGCTTGGGACTGATGGCGTACAGCTTTGTGAAGGGCTTCAATGACCATAGCATAGACGACAGGGAGAGAGCTACCGAGGTTTTCCAGAGTAAATATGTGTGCCCGAATCCCAAGTGTCACCAATTCATGGGTAACACGCCTTATAGTCTGCTTCGTCAGAAAAAGTGCTGTCCCTCCTGCAGATGCAAATTCACCGTGAAATGATGAACCGTCTGAGTGTTTTCTTTCTCCTTCTCTCTGTCCTTTCGCTTCTTCCTGCGAGGGCAGAGACATACGTAGTGGTGGTGGGTGTTGCCAATTATCAGAACGTAAGAGGACTGGCTCTCACCGAGAATGATGCCAAGACAATGGCTTCACTCTACAAATCTCACACGCGTAATGTCATCACTATGACAGGCCGTTATGCCACTCGTGCCAATATCCTCAAGGCAATGAATGACCAGTTTACCAGAGCCAAGAAGGGCGATATGGTTGTTTTCTTCTTTAGCGGTCATGGCTACGAGGGCGGCTTCTGCCCCTATGATATGGGTAGGAAATATCGGAATGCACTCAGTTATGAGGATGTCTATTCGGTGTTCCGGCGCAGTAAGGCCAGCAGGAAAGTGGTGATAGCCGATGCCTGCATGTCTGGTGGTCTGAGGAAGGAGAAACCTTCGGGCGCATCGGCAAGGAAATCTTCTGATGTGCTGATGTTTCTCTCTTCGCGCACCAATGAGTATTCTATCGAAAACAGAAAGATGCACAATGGATTCTTCACCGCCTATCTTGATAGAGGGATGCGTGGGGCGGCAGATGCCAATAAGGACAAGGTGGTGACTGCCAAGGAACTCTTTACCTATGTGAGCAAGGGCGTGAAGCAGTTGAGTGGCAATAGGCAGCATCCTGTCATGTGGGGGAATTTCAGCGATGATTTCGTTGTGATGGACTGGCGATGAGGCTGGGGGTGGCGGGCGAAAGCGGCCATCCCCCTCTGCGCTTGGTGCTGCAGAGGGGGATGGATGGTGTTGGGATGCAGCTGTGATTAGAGCAGCTGGTTCATGCGGGCGATGTATTTGCCCAGGATGTCGAACTCGATGTTTACCTGGGTGCCTACTTCGAAGGTGTGGAAGTTGGTGTGCTCCCATGTGAAGGGGATGATGCATACCTGGAAGGTGTCGCTTGTGGGACGGCATACGGTGAGGCTCACGCCGTTGACCGTTACGCTTCCTTTATCCACGCAGAAGTACCCCTGGCGTACTGCTTCCTTGCTGCTCTCGTATTTGAAGGTGAACTGATGGCTTCCTTCCTGGTCGTCGATGGCGATGCAGGTGGCTGTCTGATCTACATGACCCTGCACGATGTGGCCGTCCAACCGGCCGTTGAGTATCATGCTGCGCTCCACGTTGACCAAGTCACCCACCTTGAGCTGTCCCAGATTGGTGCAGTTGAGTGTCTCGCGCATGGCTGTTACGGTATATTGACCGTCCTTTATCTCCACCACAGTGAGGCACACGCCGTTGTGTGCCACGCTTTGGTCTATCTTCAGTTCCTCTACGAATGGGCACGAGAGGGTGAAGTGCACGTTGTCCTGCTCTGTTCTGATGGCCTCCACACGGGCCATTCCTTCGATGATACCTGAAAACATAGTCGTATCTATTTCCTTGTTATGGTTTCTTTATTATTCTCGGTGTACCCCCAATAGGGCGTTGAGGACAAAGGTACAGTTTTTTGCGGGAACAGTACCAATTCCTTTGCCAAAAAACACTAAGCGGCTGTCTCCTGTATCGCAGCACGTCGCATCAGCACTTGCAGCACGCTACGTTCTCTCTCGCAGCGCGCTGGCTTCGTCCGGTCGATGCTATAAGGGTTTCGAAGCATCGTTTTGTGGCAATCTACGGGAGGTTTTTGACGTTGTTTGGGGAACAAGGGACGTTGCTGCGTGCGGCTTTGTGTCTGCTCCTTCTAAGAAGTAATCCAGGAATTCCTGTCGGCCTGTGCATGGGTGCAGAGGCTGCCTGCTGTGAAGCGGGCAGGTACCTGTTGTATATCGAACATCGTGGTGCATGGGAAGGGGCATAGGGGAAACGTGTGGAAGTTATGCCCTTTCCATCGAAAAAAAAGTCAAAGATTGCTTAAAAAGAACAACACTCTGTTGCCAGTATCAGCAAAAGGGGATAAATTTGCAGAGAGGTTAAACCCATGGCTGCAGATGTGGTCATACATTCGACAAGAAATCATCATTTGACGAGAACAATGGAAAGACGAACAATGGCAACCTGTGCTCTGGCTTTTTGCTGCGCGATGGCAGCGAAGGCACAGACGGCATGGAACCTGCAGCAATGCATCGATTATGCGTTGACCAACAACATTCAGATTCAGAAGAACCGCATCAGCGAGCAGCAAGGTGAGGTGGCTCTCTGGCAGGACAAAGGCGCTTTGTTTCCCAGTTTGAGCTTCTCCACCAGCCACACCATGGGCTACCGACCCTTTGAGGAGGGAACCAACATCGTGCAGAACGGTCAGGTGACCAACACGAAGAACAAGGTGACTTACCAGGGAAGCTACGGACTGAATGCGCGGTGGACAGTGTGGAACGGCGGAGTGAACCAGCAGAACATCGAGAAGCAGAAGGTTCAGAACGAAATCATACGCCTGAACACCGAGCAGAGTGAACTTACCATCCAGGAGCAGATAGCCCAGTTGTATGTACAGATAATGTACACGAAAGAGGCTGTGCAGGTGAATGAGAAGTTGCAGAAGACGGCTCAGAGCCAGTATGAGCGTGGTGTGGAGATGATGAATCAAGGGCAGATGGCCAAGGCAGATGTGACGCAGTTGGAGGCCCAGCTGAGCAGTGCACGCTATGATGTGACCAGCAGCCAGACTCAGTTGCTCAACTACAAGCGCCAGCTCAAGGCTCTTCTGGAACTTGACCTCAACACCGAATTCGATGTGAGCGGGCAGATACCTACCGACGAACAGGTGCTCGCGCTGATTCCCAGTGCACAGGAGGCTTATGCCAAGGCTCTTGAGAGCCGTCCGGAAATAAAGAGCGCCCAGTTGGCCATCGATGCTGCCAATATGCAGATGAATATTGCCAAGCGCGGATATTATCCATCGATTAGCGTATCGGCAAGTCTGGGTGACAGCCATTATAGTGCCAGCCGCAACGACGTAGGCAAGCAGATGAAGGACAATCTGAACCTGAGTGCGGGCGTGACAGTGAGTGTACCTATATTTGACAACCGCAGCAATCGCTCGAGTGTGAAGTCTGCCCGGCTGGAGCAGGCCAATAGCAAACTCGACTTGCAGGACAAGAAGAACTCGCTGAGCAGCACTATCGAGCAATATTGGATAAATGCCAACAGCAACCAGCAGAACTTCCTGGCAGCCCGCGACCGCGTGAAGAGCCAGGAGGCCAGTTATGAACTGCTCAACGAACAGTTCCAGAACGGACTGAAGAATACCGTGGAGGTATTGCAGGGAAGAGACAATGTGATAAGTGCAGAGCAGGATTTGCTGCAGAGCAAATACACCACGCTGCTCAATGTGCAGTTGCTCAAATTCTATACAGGCGAGAAGATAGCCCTTTAACAAACGATTATAAAGAACGAAGCAAGATATGAAAAAGACAAATACATGCAAGGCTTTGGCAGCAATGGTGCTGCTGGGTGCTGCAATGATGACTGGATGTTCCAAAAAGTCAAGTTTTACCTATACAGAAGCAGAGGCAGTCAAGCAGGATATTGTGAACAGTGTGACGGCCACAGGTACCATTGAACCCGTGACAAGTGTGGATGTCGGTACGCAGGTGAGCGGTGTCATCAGCAAACTCTATGTGGATTACAACAGCGTGGTAAAGGCGGGCGAGGTGATAGCCGAACTGGATAGGACCAACCTGATGAGCGAACTCAGCAGCGCGCAGGCAAGCCTCAAGAGCGCACAGAGCGAACTTGACTATCAGAAGACAAACTACGAACGCTATAAGGCACTCTATGACAAGGGACTCATCAGCGCCAATGACTTTGAGCAGGCACGTCTTTCATACGTACAGGCACAGCAGAAAACCCAGCAGCAGAAGGAGAGTGTGAAGAAGGCGCAGACCAATCTGGGATATGCCACAATCACCAGTCCCATAGACGGAGTGGTGCTTAGCAAGGAGGTGGAGGAAGGTCAGACTGTGGCCTCAAGCTTCAGTACACCTACTCTCTTCAAGATAGCACGCGACCTGACTGACATGAGAGTGATAGCAGATGTGGATGAGGCAGACATAGGGGACGTGAAGGAAGGTCAGAGGGTAACCTTCACCGTGGATGCCTTCCCCGATGATACCTTCGAGGGACAGGTGACCCAGGTGCGCCAGGAGGCTACTACAGAGAGCAATGTGGTGACTTATGAGGTGGTTATCAGCGCGCCCAACGATGACTTGAAACTGAAGCCCGGACTCACAGCCAATGTGGTCATCTTAACCATGGAGGCCAAAGATGTGCTGGCTGTACCCAGCAAGGCTCTCCGTTTCACTCCACGTGAAGCAATGCTCAACAGCGATGAGACCATCACCGATACCGATGCCAAGGAAAAGGTGTGGGTGAAGGAAGGTTCCAACCTGAAGGCTGTGGCTGTGGAGACAGGTATGACCAACGGCACTCTGACACAGATTACCAAGGGATTGAAGCCCGGTACACATGTACTGACAGAGGTGACTGCCATGCAGCCAGAGGCAGAGGGTGAGCAGCAGAACAGTAATCCCTTCATGCCCAGACCACGTAGCAAGAAGAACTCTAACAACAGTAAGAAGGAATGGAGCAGGATAACCGTAAGGTGGTGATAGAGCTGCAGAACGTGCGACGGGAGTTTCACGTGGGCAGCGAGATAGTGAAGGCTCTGCGTGGAGTGAGTTTCAAGATCTACGAAGGAGAGTTTGTCACCATCATGGGAACGTCTGGCTCTGGCAAGAGCACCTTGCTCAACCAGTTGGGTTGCCTCGATACCCCCACCAGTGGAGAGTATATTCTGGATGGAGTGTCGGTGCGTACCATGAAGAGGTCAGAGCGGGCTGTCCTCCGAAACAGAAAGATAGGCTTCATCTTCCAGAACTATAATCTTCTGGCCAAGACAACGGCTGTGGAGAATGTGGAGCTGCCCTTGATGTACAACAAACGCTACAATGCCAAGCAGCGCAGAGAGGCAGCCGTGTCGGCTCTGCAGGCTGTGGGACTGGGTGACAGGCTTGACCATAAGAGCAATCAGATGTCGGGCGGACAGATGCAGCGTGTGGCCATCGCACGTGCATTGGTCAATAATCCCGCTGTAATCCTTGCTGATGAGGCTACGGGAAACCTTGACACACGTACAAGTTTCGAGATTCTGGTGCTCTTCCAGCAGCTTTACCGCGAGGGACGAACCATTATCTTTGTGACTCACAATCCCGAGATTGCACAGTACAGCAGCCGCAACATCATGCTGCGGGACGGCAAGATACGTGAGGACAAGGTGAATACCAACATCCAGGATGCGGCTGCAGCATTGGCTGTACTGCCCAAGCCTGTGGATGACTAAGCGCTGCCGGGCAGGCGCAAATGAGTTTCCTGTCCGGCCTGTGTACATTATATATAGATATAAAAGAATATGAGTATAAAGAATCTACTCAAAGTTGCCATCAACGCAATACTGAGCAATAAGTTCCGCTCCTTCCTCAGCATGCTGGGAATCATCATTGGAGTGGCTGCCGTCATCATCATGATGGCCATCGGACAAGGCTCCAAGCAGAGTGTGAGGGCTGAGTTGAGCAAGATGGGAACCAATCTGCTCACCCTTCGCCCGGGTGCTGACATGCGAGGCGGAGTGCGCCGTGATCCCAGTTCGATGCAGACTCTCAAGATGGCCGATTACCAGAGCCTGCTCTCTGATGCCACGCTGGTAACGCACATCAGCCCTGAAGTGACCAGTAGCGGACAGGTCATCTATGGTGCCAACAACACTACGACATCACTCTACGGAGAATCGCCCGAGTATCTTGATATCAAGCTCTGGACAGTGGAGGAGGGCGATTGCTTCAATGAGGAGGATGTGAAGAAGAGTGCCAAAGTGTGCGTTGTCGGGCGCACCATAGTGAAAGAACTCTTCGGTGACAAGGATGCTCCCTGTGTGGGCAAGACTATCCGCTTCAAGAGCATACCGTTCCGCATCGTGGGAGTGTTGAAGGCAAAAGGCTACAACTCATGGGGTATGGACCAGGACAATGTGATTATCGCACCCTATACCACCGTGATGAAGCGTATAGCCGCACAGACCTATTTCAACAGTATCAACATGAGTGCCTTGAGTGAGGACCTCAGTGATGCGGCCATCGAAGAGATAACGGGTATCATCAGGCACAACCATAAGTTGAAGGACGATGCTGAAGACGATTTCACCATACGCTCGCAGCAGGAGATGATGGACACTATCACCATCATCCTGGTTGTGGCGGCAGCTTTCTCGCTGCTGGTTGCTGGCATAGGCATCATGAATATCATGCTGGTGAGTGTGACAGAGCGTACCAAGGAGATAGGACTGCGCATGTCGGTAGGAGCACGCGGGGTGGATATCCTGAGTCAGTTCCTTATCGAGAGCATCATGATATCCCTCACGGGAGCAGTCTTGGGAGTGGCATTGGGCTACGGAGGCAGTTGGATAGCATCCACATTCTGCGGTCTGCCCAGCGATGTGCCTTTCTGGAGTGTGGGCGTGAGCTTCTGCCTGTGTGCATTCATCGGAGTGTTCTTCGGTTATGTGCCTGCCCGCAAGGCTGCCCGAATGGACCCCATCGAGGCTATCAGATATGAGTAACCCGCAAGCGGGTGCTCTGACAGGGACAGACCAACAGATTGTTAACTTCTAATTATAAGGAAAAGGACAGGAACTGAATGGCAAAGGACGAGAGTCGGCACCATATACTGGAAATCATGATTCACATTATGGCGTGGATGGTGATTTTCTTCTTCCCGCAGATGATGTTCGTGCGGGAAGAAGGCTTTGTCGGTGTCTTGTCCCACGCGATGCCCTTGCTTGTCAGTCCCGCTCTGCTTGCCATTGTCTTCTACGTCAATTACATCTGGCTCGTACCCAAGTATCTGAGGAATCACAATCTGCGTCGGTTCGTCATGCTCAACCTTATACTCATCATTGCAGCTCAGACGGTCAACGGATTCTGGAACTATTCGTGGCAGATGAGAATTGAGCGTATCCAGATAGACAAGTGGGAGAGTGAGGGTATGGCAGACTCTTTGCTTCTGGCTCGTTACCAGCAGGTGGTGAAGAACAAGACTCGACGTGATAGCGTGGAACCCCAATCGCAGGCTCCCAGAAGTTATGTGTATGACGACGAGGAGTTTCGTGCATCGCGCGAACCAGGCTGTTATGACAGGATGCTACCTGAGTCTGGTCGCCGTCATTGGCGCTTCTTCGGTGCCACGAAGGGTAAAGTGTGGATAGACTTGGTCATTGCCGTGCGCGATTTCATGGTTTATCTGTTGCTGGTGGTACTGGCTGTGGTGCTCCACATGAGTTTCCGCTTCCGCAAGGCCAATATGGCACGCAAGCAGGCCGAACTTCGTCAGACGGAGACCGAACTACAGAGCCTGAAGAACCAGGTGAGCCCTCATTTCCTGCTCAATACGCTCAACAATATCTATGCACTTGTCGTATTTGACCAAGGAAAGGCGCAGGAGGCCATCATGAACCTCAGCCGCCTGCTCAGCCACATGCTCTATCAGAACCGCGATGCCTATACCACCTTGGAGCGCGAGGTCGATTTCCTGCGCCGATATGTTGACCTCATGCGGCTCCGCATCTCACCCAGTGTACGTGTGGAGTTTGTTGACAATATGCGCGAAAGCGGCTCCCTCCTCATAGCTCCCCTCATTCTCATCTCTCTGGTAGAGAATGCCTTTAAGCATGGAATAAGCGGTAACGAGGGATATGTGAGCATTCACATCACCGGTTCTGTGGATTCCGGGATAATCCATGCCGACATCCGCAACAGCAATCACCCTAAATCCACCGACGACAAAAGCGGTCATGGGGTGGGGCTACAGTTGGTGAGACGCAGACTCGAACTGCTCTATCCTGGCAAGTTCAGTTGGGAGCAGGGAGTGGATGATAACAACGAATACTATTCATTACTAACCATTTATACAAGATGAACAAGATTACATGTGCCATCGTAGATGACGAACCTCTGGCAAGAGCCTTGCTCGAGAGCTATGTGCAGAAGACTCCCTTCCTCACCTTGAAGGGCCAGTATGACAGTGCGTCGTCTGCTTTGCGCGACCTTATATCCGACCCCGTTGACGTGGCTTTCCTCGATATCCAGATGCCCGACCTCGATGGCATGCAGTTCAGTCGCATGTTGCCCAGCCAGACCAGAGTCATCTTCACCACAGCGTTCAGCGAATATGCGGTCGAAGGATTCCGTGTCAACGCACTCGACTACCTGAAGAAACCCATCAACTACAACGAGTTCCTTGAGAGCGTAAACAAGGCCTTGGCATGGTTCACGCAGTCGAATGTGGTGTCGCATGACAATGGCAAGGACGGTGCAGGCTCCATGGGGACAGACAACTTCATATATGTAAAGAGCGACTACAAGCTTGTACAGATTCCCTTGGACAAGATACTTTACGTGGAAGGCCTGAAGGACTACCTGAAGATTTACCTTGATGGCTCCCGTCCAGTGATGACGCTCATGAGCATGAAGCTGCTGGAGGAGAAGCTTCCTTACCCCAGATTCATGCGCATTCACCGCTCCTATCTGGTGCAGATGAGCAAGGTGACGAGCATCAACAAGGGTGCCTTGACCATCGCATCGGAGCAGTTGCCCATCAGCGACGGATATAAGGAGGAACTGCAGAAGTTCGTCTCCAACCATCTGCTCTGATTCACCCGCCTGGCCAAAGCCTGTGCCCGGTCTGCACGGAGCATTGCTCCGGGTGGAGGAAGTTACTGATAGAGGCCAGAGACAATATTGACACATCACAACAACACAAATAAAACAACACACAAACGATATGAAAAAGATTCTTTTAGCATTGTTCGCCCTGCTTTCTATTACAGCAGGAGCCAAATCCGACGTAGATTCCAAATACCTGGCAGGCGCTGTGCCCGAGGAGAACGGAATGGTGGTCTTCCGCAAGTCGTTCCGCGTGCCTGGCAAGAGTCAGCAGGATGTGCTGGCCGGCGTAAAGGACTTCGTGGTCAATGACCTGGTGGGCAAAGGTATCGAGGGACTGCGTACCCGAGTGATATCAGATGGCCAGGAGGGCGGTCTGGTAGTGGCTCGTGTGGAGGAGTGGATGGTATTCAAGAACAAGCCTCTCTACCTCGACCGCACCCGCTTCCGCTATCAGGTGTCTGCCAAAGTGACCGGCGACAAGGTGGAGATGGAGATTTCCCAGATCTCCTACTACTATGCCGAGCAGACTGATGGCACCAAGGGAGAGTCATACAAGGCCGAGGAGTGGATCACCGACCAGGCTGCCATAGCCAAGTCGGGCAAGAAACTCTATCCCCGCAGCGGCAAGTTCCGCAAGAAGACAATAGACCGCGCAGAGGAAATCTTTGCACTGGCTATCGACAAGTTCGAGGTCAAGCGCACCGTGGAGGTTCGCTCAGGAGTGGTGGTGACCGAGTAATGGTCGTCACAGAAAACCAATCTTGAATGCTCATGATGCAGACAAACAGACAGACAGACAGAGAAGCAGAACTGGAGCGGATACGCCGCAAGAGGCGCAGGTTCAGTGACCATAAGGGGTTGAGGCAGGCTTTGAACATGATATTCCTGCTCTTGGCCGCTGTTGGTCTCTTGCTCTATTTTTGTTCGGATAATCATCACATAGCAGCCCTCGCCGTCATCGGCGTGGGCATGCTGTTCAAAGTGGGCGAGTTCTTTGTCCGCTTTTTCTTGTAAAGGAGGGAGATGCAGAAATTGATGAAAGTCAGATGCCTGACCCTCGTGTTGTGCTTCTTCGCCTGTTCCATGCAGATGGTGTTGGCGCAGCTTCCTTTGCGCAATGCCAACAACGCGGGTATAGGCAGCTCACAGGGTATGGAGGACGAACAGGAGAAGGCCAATCGTACCACTTGGGGACGCGATACCACCAAGCGAAAGAAGGCGAAGAAGATACCCGTGGGACAGTTCCAGTGGCGTGTGGATCGCAGGTTGGGAACGGTGATAGATGCCGAGAACAATGATACTGTGGTGCACAACTTCCAGAACTTCAACAATACAGAGGGCTATACGGGACACTATAACATCCTGGGCAATGCGGGTTCTCCGCGCGAGAGCCGTGTGTTCATGGAGCGTGAGCAGGGCGATGATTTCCTCTTCGTGAAACCCTTCAGCTTCTTCCGCACGGCTCTGCAGGACTTCCGCTTCACCAATACGTTGAGTCCCGTAACCAACCTCGCCTACCACAAGTGCGGCAACAACCAGAACGGAGAAGACCGTGTGCGGGCCTATTTTGCCTCGAACATCAACAAGCTCTCCGGCCTGGGATTGAAGTTGGACTACCTTTACGGGCGCGGATATTACAACAGTCAGGCCAACAGTATGTTCGGTAGCACCTTCTACGGATACCACCGTGGAGAGCGCTACAACATACATGCCTATATCAACATCAACGATATGAAGATGGGTGAGAACGGCGGCATCGAGGATGACAACTATATCCGCAACCCGCAGAGCTTCCAGCAGAAGTACTCCAGTAAGGATATCCCCGTCATGCTCAGCCAGACGTGGAACCGCAATCACGAGCAGAACTTCTACCTCACACATCGCTACAACCTCGGTTTCTACCGCGATATAGAGGTGCCCGACTCGCTCAAACCCACTCCGCCATCGGAGAGCGAACTCCTCATGTCGCTGTCCGACAGCCTTCAGCAGGTGCTTCGCGAGGACAGCGTAGCACGCCAGGTGATGGTGGATTCGCTCATGAGGAAGTGGGAGAGCCAGCTTGTGACACCCCAGGAGTTCGTTCCCGTCACCAGCATCATACACACCTTTGATGCCCGCAGGCTCAGTCACAACTATGCCGCACACAGCACCCCCGACAGCTACTACACCAATCATTACTATGGCCAATGGAATGACGTGCTCGACAAAACCCGCTCCATGGCCGTGCGCAATACGGTGGGAGTGGCCCTGAGAGAGGGCTTCAACAAGTGGGCACAGATGGGTATCACGCTCTTCGGAACGCATGAGGTGCGCAACTATCGTATGGTGGATTGGCAGACTGAGCGCGATACCGTGGGGCAGCGCAAGTACGTGGAGAATGACATCTCGGTAGGTGGAGAGATAGCCCGAACGCAGGGTAAGCTCATACACTATAACGTGAACGGTGAGATATGGCTTGTGGGAGAGCGCAGCGGAGACTTTGCCGTGGATGGAAACATCGACCTGGGAGTGCGCATGGGACGCAAGGACAGTCTGGCTGTCAACGTGCATGCCTACGTCAAGCACCAGACTCCCGACTTCTACTTCAGGCACTACCACTCGCAGAGCGCATGGTGGGACAACAGTCTGGACCGCGAACTGCGTACCCGCATAGAGGGAAGCCTGCGCCTGTGCAAGTTCGGAACCCGAGTCAATGTGGGCTTTGAGAATGTGGCCAATTACACCTACTTCGGCATGCAGAACACGCTGAAGGACAGCACTAAGGTGGGCAGCATCATCCCCGGAGACTATAGCCGTGCCGTAGCGGTAAGGCAGACGAGCGGCAGCGTGCAGGTGTTCAGCGCCACTCTGGCGCAGGACTTGAAGTTCGGACCCGTCCATTGGGACAGCGAAGTCACTTATCAGAAGTCCTCTGACAAGGCTGCCCTTCCTCTGCCAGACGTTACCCTTTACACCAACGTCTATCTCCTCTTCCGCCTGGCCAAGGTTCTGAGGGTGCAGTTGGGCGGTGACCTCCGCTACTTCACCTCCTATTACGCACCCGACTATTCCACTTCGGTGGGCCAGTTCGCCGTGCAGGACAATCAGAACGCGCGAGTGAAGATAGGCAACTACCCGATAGTGAATGTGTATGCAAACCTTCACTTGAAGCATTGCCGCCTTTATGTGGCTATGAACCACGTCAATCAGGGTACCGGGCATGCCTTCTGGGCACCTCATTATCCCATCAACCCACGCACGTTCCATTTCGGTGTGAGCTGGAACTTTTTCAATTGACCCGAGGGTAAAAGGCAGCAGCCGGGGGTGGGGTAGCCCCCTCTCTCTTGTCATCCAAAAGGCATCCGCTGGTGTGCAGGCGCACATCGGCGGATGCCTTTATTGTTTCAGGACAGATATCTTGTTGTCTTCTGATGGATGTCTTGCCGCTTTCTGATGTTTCCCGCCACCCTTCAGAATCCGTTCCGGCAGTATGGTGAAAGTCTTCTGGGTGCTTGGTGAAATCTCCGTTTGCAGTCTTTGGATGCACATACGCAGTCTTTGTATGGCCATCAGAAGGCTTTGTACGGCCATCCGCAACCTGCAAACGGAGATTTCTGCTTGCTGCCAGAATAATTCCAGCACGCTGCATCGGGCATCGCAGCGCGCTGCGATGCCCAACGGAGCGCATTGCGTAGCCCAGTGCAGCGCACTCCGTTTGTCCTGCGACCATGGGGCGAGACGGAGGGTAGGGTGGAGAGGGAAGCTCGGGAGCGCAGAATCCTTTCAGTCCCAAGGGTTTCCTGCAAACGGGTTATGATGCGGAGGATTCGGGCCAAGACGGTTCCATTGCTCCCCAGAGAGGACTTTCCCGATGGGCTGTTACGCAAGGAAGGCATACGCCACAGCCCTGAGTGGGAGCTGACGTATGCCTTCCTGTTGTCTGTTGGCCTATAGC
>SAMEA104315439__coassemble_460_pt1 | contig 16437 bp, 12 predicted proteins | sample SAMEA104315439__metabat2_low_PE_011 | metagenome-assembled genome bin SAMEA104315439 (sample SAMEA104315439) | gut metagenome | biome: Monkey gut; feature: monkey-associated habitat; material: faeces | place: China | collected 2013
ACAGACAATGCGGCAGATTATGTCAGTAGGCAGTCTGCCATTTTGTCCGCTCCCGCACGTTTGGCACACTATTCGTATGATAAACGGTGGAGAATAAAAATATAAATCAAAAACATACAAGAACTATGAACATCAAACCATTGGCAGACCGCGTGCTCATTGAGCCGGCACCTGCAGAGACCAAGACAGTAGGTGGTATCATCATTCCCGATACAGCCAAGGAGAAACCCCTGAAGGGTACAGTAGTGGCCGTAGGTCACGGCACCAAGGACGAAGAGATGGTGCTCAAGGTTGGCGACCAGGTGCTCTATGGCAAGTATGCCGGCACTGAGCTGGAGCTGGAAGGCCAGAAATACCTGATCATGAGACAGAGCGACGTGGTGGCCATCCTGGGCTAAGCAGCCGCTCACACATTATATATATTATAAGGACATTCAAGGAGGAAACAAACTATGGCAAAAGATATTAAATTCGACGCTGACGCACGCGAATTGATGAAGGAAGGCATGGACAAGCTGGCCAATGCCGTAAAGGTGACACTGGGCCCCAAGGGCAGAAACGTGGTCATCGAAAAGAAGTTCGGCGCACCACACATCACCAAGGACGGTGTGAGCGTAGCCAAGGAAGTGGAGTTGAAGGACTCTTTCCAGAACGCAGGAGCACAGTTGGTGAAGAGCGTGGCCACTAAGACCGGCGATGATGCAGGCGATGGTACAACCACAGCCACCATCCTGGCTCAGGCTATCGTACGCGAAGGACTGAAGAACGTGGTGGCTGGAGCCAACCCCATGGACTTGAAGCGCGGTATCGACAAGGCTGTGGCTGCCGTGGTGGAGAACATCAAGGAGCAGGCCGAGCAGGTAGGCAGCGACTATCAGAAGATAGAGCAGGTGGCTACCGTGAGTGCCAACAACGACCCCGAAATAGGCAAACTGCTGGCCGATGCCATGCAGAAGGTGAGCAAGGACGGTGTGATCACCATCGAGGAGGCCAAGGGACGCGACACCACCATCGGAGTGGTAGAGGGTATGCAGTTTGACCGCGGCTATCTGTCATCTTACTTCGTGACCGACACCGAGAAGATGGAGTGCGTGATGGAGAACCCCTACATCCTCATCTATGACAAGAAGATAAGCAACCTGAAGGACTTCCTGCCCATCCTGGAGCCTGCTGTACAGAGCGGCCGACCCCTGCTGGTGATTGCCGAGGACGTGGATAGCGAGGCTCTGACCACACTTGTGGTGAACCGTCTGCGCGGCCAGCTGAAGATTTGCGCCGTGAAGGCTCCTGGCTTTGGTGACCGCAGAAAGGCCATGTTGCAGGATATCGCCATCCTGACAGGCGGCTTGGTAATCAGCGAGGACACTGGTCTGAAGCTGGAGCAGGCTACCATCGAGATGCTGGGCACCTGCGACAAGGTGGTCATCAGCAAGGACAACACCACCATCGTAAACGGTCACGGCGACAGCCAGAACATCAAGGACCGCGTCAACCAGATTAAGAACGAGATAGCCTCAAGCACCAGCGACTACGACAAGGAGAAGCTGCAGGAGCGTCTGGCAAAGCTCTCCGGCGGTGTGGCAGTGCTCTATGTGGGTGCTCCCAGCGAGGTGGAGATGAAGGAGAAGAAGGACCGCGTGGACGATGCACTGTGCGCTACACGTGCTGCCATCGAGGAAGGTATCATCCCCGGAGGCGGTGTGGCCTACATCAGAGCACAGAGTGTGCTCACCGACATGAAGGGTGTGAATGCCGACGAGACTACCGGCATACAGATTGTACGCCGTGCCATCGAGGAGCCCTTGCGCCAGATTGTGGCCAATGCAGGCGAAGAGGGCAGCGTGGTAGTGAACAATGTACGCCTGGGCAAGGGCGACTACGGCTACAACGCACGCGAGGACAAGTACGAGAACATGAAGGAGAGCGGAATCATCGACCCTGCCAAGGTGACCCGTGTAGCTCTGGAGAACGCTGCCAGCATTGCAGGCATGTTCCTCACCACAGAGTGTGTCATCTGCGACGCCAAGGAGGAGAATCCTGCTCCCGCTATGGGTGCCGGCGCTCCCGGAATGGGCGGCATGATGTAATCAGCCAAAGACATTTTTCCCACAGATAGGGTTTCCCGAGGGCGGGATGCGACCTCTGTCACACAAGACAGGTTGCATCCCGCCCTTTTTCATTTTTATCCGCAAGTGACACTTATTTCGTCCACAGCCTTTGCCATCCCACTATTTTATAGTATATTTGCCTTTGATTAATCAATTTAACACAACAAAACTATGTTCGAAGGACAACCACGAGGGCTGTGGGCCCTTGCTTTTGCCAACACGGGAGAGCGTTTCGGCTACTACACCATGCTGGCAGTATTCATTCTCTTCCTGCAGGCCAACTTCGGTTGGAGCAGTTCCACCGCAGGACTTGTCTATTCCACTTTCCTCATGTTGGTGTATTTCCTGCCCCTCTTTGGAGGTATCGCGGCCGACCGTTGGGGCTATAGCCGCATGGTGACAATAGGCATCTTCATCATGTTTGCCGGCTACGCATTGCTCTCCATACCCATGGGAGCAAGCATGATAGCCATTGCAGTCATGGGTGCAGCGCTTCTGCTGGTGAGCCTGGGCACAGGTCTGTTCAAGGGTAACCTGCAAGTGATGGTGGGTGACCTGTACAATGACCCGAAGTATGCAGGCAAGCGCGATGCAGGTTTCTCACTCTTCTACATGCTCATCAACGTGGGTGCTCTCTTTGCTCCTACCGCTGCCATCAAGATCATGGAGTGGGCGCAGACGTCACTGGGCATCAGCGAAGCAGACTCTTATCACTTTGCCTTTGCCGTGGCATGCGTGTCACTGATAATCTCCATCTGCATCTATTACGGCTTCAAATCCACCTTCCAGCAGGTGCTCAACGTGGAGAAGAAGGACAAGGCCAAGGCTGACACTGCCAATGAGAAGGAACTGAGCAAGAGCGAGACTGTCGAGCGCATCGTGTGCCTGGTGCTTGTGTATGCTGTGGTAATCTTCTTCTGGATGGCCTTCCACCAGAATGGTGCCACTCTGACCTACTTTGCACGTGACTACGTGGCCACCACAGCCACTGGCATTACAGCTATGGAGTTCGACGTGACCAACCTTCTGCTCTGCATCGTAATCGTGTATGGTCTGTTTGGCATCTGCCAGAGCAAGGCCGCTCAGCAGAAAGCCATCTGGGGAGCAGCCATCCTGGCAGCCGCAGGCATTCTGTATTACAAATATACCCTCACGGGTGAGGTGGGCGTTTCAGCTCCCATCTTCCAGCAGTTCAACCCCTGCTTCGTGGTGGCTCTCACCCCTGTGAGCATCGCACTGTTCGGCTGGCTGGCCAAGAAGGGCAAGGAGCCCAAGGCACCTGTCAAGATTGGACTTGGCATGCTGGTGGCTGCCGTTGCCTATCTCTTGATGACTGTCACCTCAATCGGACTGCCTGCACCCAACGCCGAGACACCTGAGCATCTGGCCAACGTAAGCCCGAACATCCTGGTGAGCACTTATCTCATCCTCACCTTTGCCGAGCTGCTGCTCTCACCCATCGGCATCTCATTTGTCACCAAGGTGGCTCCTCCCAAGTACAAGGGCATGATGATGGGCGGATGGTTTGTGGCTACTGCCGTGGGCAACTTCCTCGTGAGCATTCCCACTATCCTGTGGGGCAAGGACCTCTACATCGTGTGGGGCACTCTGATGTGCATCTGCCTGGTGGCTGCACTCTTCATCTTCAGCATCATCAAGAAGCTGAACCGCGTGGCATAATCTGCCTTGCGCCCTGTTTCACCCCATAGAAAAGGGGCATGGATACCTCGCTCGGGCCTTCCATGCCCCTTTTCCCTTTACAGACAGGCCGGCCAAACGGCCAACGACAAACAGCCAAACCACACCTCAGGATGAATATCAGAGAAACCGTCAAGGCACAGCGTGCCTATTTCCAGTCGGGTGCCACACTCAGCCGAGAAGCCCGTTGCACCGCGCTCTTGAAGTTGCGAGAGGGCATCAAGAGGCATGAAGAGGAGATTACAGAAGCCCTCCACAGCGACCTTGGCAAGTCGTCCACCGAAGCGTATATGACCGAGATAGCCTCGCTATACTCCGACATCGACCATGCCATCAGGCATCTGAAAGGCTGGATGCGGCCTCATCGCGTGGGCACACCGCTGAGCCTGGCACCTGCCTGCTCCCGGGTGGTGCAGAGTCCCTATGGTGTGACACTCATCATAGCTCCCTGGAACTACCCCATCCTACTCACTCTGTCGCCTCTGATAGGCGCCTTGGCAGCCGGCAACTGCGCGGTTCTGAAGCCTTCGGAATCGGCTACCGCCTGCGCCAAAGTCATCAGCAAACTGCTCTCCAGTTGCCTTGACGAACAACTGGTGACGGTCATCAACGGCGATGCAGAGGTGGCCAAGAGTCTGCTCAACGAGCATTTCGACTTCATCTTCTACACCGGCAACGCACAAGTGGCACGCTACGTGATGGAAAAAGCCACGCGCCATCTCACACCCATCCTGCTTGAACTGGGCGGGAAGTCGCCTGTCATCGTCACACGAAGCGCCAACCTGCATCTGGCAGCCCGACGTATCGCCTTCGGCAAATGGATGAATGCAGGCCAGACCTGCGTGGCTCCCGACTATGTGCTCGTTGAAGAGTGCGTGCACGATGCTTTCGTCAAGCATCTCAGAGAACAGACCGAGGCGATGTACGGCACTCATCCGCTCACCAATCCTGCCTACGGAAAGATTATCAACCGGCATCATTTCCATCGCTTGCAGCAACTCATCCTCCCGCAGAAGGTCTTGTTTGGAGGAGAAGCAGACAGCCAGTCGCTTCGCATAGCACCTACCGTGCTTGACCACGTGCATCCTCAGGATGCCGTAATAGGTGAGGAAATCTTCGGCCCCATACTGCCCGTACTCACGATAGCCAATCTGGAGGAGGCCATAAGCTTCATCAGCAGCCGCCCTCACCCATTGGCCCTCTACCTCTTCACCTCCAGCCATCATGAGGAGCACCGCGTGATGAACAGCCTGCAGTTTGGTGGCGGCTGCGTCAATGACACCCTCGTGCATCTGGCCAACCATCATCTGCCCTTCGGCGGCATCGGTGAGTCGGGCATGGGTACCTACCAGGGTCATCATTCCTTCCTTGCTTTCAGCCATCCCAAGGGCATCCTCACCACCCCCACATGGCTCGACATCCCCATCCGCTACCAGCCCTACACCAAGCTCAAGGACTGGTTCATCCGGTTCGTCACCCGCTGAACTCCACCCTGGCTGCACCCTTCGCAAACTCACCTACCTCTCTGACATTCACTCCATAAGCCACGGTACACAAAGTTGTGGTCCACAAACTTGTGTACCATGGCATTTTTATATAACTTTGCAGAAACATTAAAGGAGGGACTGATATGGAAAAGCATTTTATCTATGGCATGTCGGTTGAGGGCGAAAACTTCACTGACCGCACAAGAGAGACCCAAAGACTTAAGAAAGACTTTGAGCATGGAATGAATGTGATTCTCATTTCTCCCAGACGAATGGGCAAGACTTCGCTGGTCAAGAAGGTAAAGGCTGAGATTAGCGACCCCCATATTCGCATCGTGATGATGGATATCTATGACTGCCGCTCCGAATATGATTTCTACAACCGCTTTGCCGCTTCCATTCTGAAAGAGACCTCCAACAAGATGGAACAGACTCTGGAGAACGTGAAGAAGTTCCTTGTTCGCCTCACGCCCAAGATATCGTTCAGTCCGGAACCTCTCTCTGAATACTCCATGTCATTGGGTATCACCCCCGAAAACTATACTCCCGAAGAGATTCTAAACCTGCCCGAAGTGATAGCCAAAGAAAAAGGAATCCATATAGTCATCTGTATAGATGAGTTCCAACAGATAGGTGAAATGCCCGACTCACTCAGTATCCAGAAAAGGATGAGAGGCGTGTGGCAGCATCAGACACATGTCTCATACTGCCTCTATGGGAGCAAGAAACATCTGATGACCAACCTGTTCCAGAACAAGCGCATGCCCTTCTACCAGTTTGGCGAGACCAATGAACTGTCTGCAATAAGCACCCAAGACTGGGTTCCGTTCATACAGAGCCGCTTCGAGAAGAACAGCCAGTTCATCTCGGCAGACTACGCCTCCAGGATTTGCGAATACGTGGGCAACCATTCCTCATACGTTCAACAGTTGGCATGGAACATCATGGTGGAGACTGACAAGGAAGTGAACGAAGAGAGTTTTGCCAATGGATGGAAAGCCATGCTGGCCCAATGCTGCAGCTACTTCCGGGAACAAATCAGAGGACTAAGCAGTTATCAGATGAACTTCATTCGTCTGCTTTGCTCCGGCATCACGTCAGACTTCGGAAGCAAGGCACATCAGGAAATGTTCCCACTGGGCAGCAAATCCAATATCACACGCATCAAGACATCCCTCATAGAGAGAGAAATCGTCGAACAAGAGGCCGACAACAGCATCCACCTCATCAACCCCGTGTTCCAGAGGTGGTTTACCTCAGAGTACCTGTAAACCTCCACTTCCACCGACAGTTCGCCCTCGCCACACGCCACACGTTTTTCGATGCGGCGCAAGGATTGCTGCATATCCTCGAAAAAGGGAAATAAAAACCACAGCAAGACGTTTTTCCCCTTTCTTCTTTAGTCTGCTTGAATGCCAAAAGCAGTTCTTCTGCCTTTCACAAAACCATTTATGATGTTGACGTAAAAGCTCTCTGCGCCTTTCCGAAGACATATTCAGGAGCCAGGCAGGCGCTCTTCTTCTCAAGAACAAACCTTGTAGGAACAGCCGTTGCAGGCTTACCTCCAGCCCTTCTCCCTCTCGCGCGTACATTATATATACGCAGATGACAGAGGGGTGGACGATTGGAAGTCCGAAGACAGTTCTTCCGATAAGGACAAACACGATGCTGTCGGATTAGGCAAATACTTTTGAGCGATGGACAGCATTTCCCTTCTGGAGCAGAATCTTGCCTTTCCAGACGAGAAAAAAGGCTTTTTCTGCTTGGAGAACAATCCTCTATCTGAGGTTATCCTATAGGCTTTATTGCAGAATGAATCACTTTACAAACCACGTCGTTTTAGAATTACATTCTTTAGTAAGCGCTTTTTATTGCCCGACAGACCTGCATCGCCGTAACTTTGCAGTGCAAAACAAAGGAGAAGCAAAGCCTTCTGCCAAGTGTAGCAAACACAAAGAACAGGATAATACAAACAAATAAAAAGGATACGACTATGGCAACAAATCAGAAACTGCACCTTGAGACTCTGGCACTTCATGTTGGTCAGGAGACCGCCGACCCCGCAAGCGACGCTCGCGCAGTGCCTATCTATCAGACTACCAGCTATGTTTTCCACAACTCCCAGCACGCTGCCGACCGCTTCGGACTGCGTGATGCCGGCAACATCTACGGCCGACTGACCAACAGCACCCAGGATGTGCTTGAGAGACGAGTGGCTGCGCTGGAGGGCGGAGTGGCAGGTCTGGCCGTGGCAAGCGGTGCTGCAGCCGTCACCTATGCACTGCAGAACGTGCTTCAGAATGGTGACCACATCGTGGCAGCCGACAACCTCTACGGCGGCTCCTTCAATCTCATCACCCACACGCTGCCCACCCAAGGCGTGGAATACAGCATCGTGAACGTAAACGACTTGCAGGCACTGGAGGCCGCAATACGTCCCAACACCAAGGTCATCTACGCCGAGACCTTCGGCAACCCCAACAGCGATGTGACCGACCTGGATGCCATTGCCGAGGTGGCACACCGTCACGGCATACTCTTCATCGTGGACAACACCTTCGCACCCATCCTCATACGTCCCCTTGAGCATGGTGTAGATGTGGTGGTACACAGCGCCACGAAGTTCATAGGCGGCCACGGCAGTTCGCTGGGCGGAGTGATAGTGGATGGAGGCAAGTTTGACTTCAAGGCCCATGCCGACAAGTATCCCACTCTGGCCAAGCCCGACCCATCCTATCATGGTGCCGTCTTTGCCGATGTGGCTGGTCCAGCCGCCTTTGTCACCCGCATCCGTGCCGTCATCCTGCGCGATACAGGAGCCACCATTTCACCCTTCAACGCCTGGATACTGCTTCAGGGCGTGGAATCACTGCCCCTTCGCATCGAGCGCCATGTGGATAACGCACTGCGGGTAGTAGATTATCTGAGCCGTCACCCCAAGGTGAAAAGCGTGTCGCATCCCGCCCTTCCCAGCCACAAGGACCATGCGCTCTACGAGAAATACTTTCCCCAGGGCGGTGGCAGCATCTTCACCTTCGAGATAGATGGCACCCAGGAAGATGCCTGGAAGTTCATCGACTCCCTCAAGATCTTCTCCCTGCTGGCCAACGTAGCCGATGTGAAGTCCCTCGTCATCCATCCCTACACCACCACACACTCCCAGATGAGCCCCGAGGAACTGGCCGAACAGCACATCACACCAAGCACTGTCCGCCTCTCCATAGGCGTAGAGCACATCGACGACATCATCGCCGACCTGGACCAAGCCTTTGCACAACTCTGACACACCATAGCGTAAATCCTCACCCAGCCGCCTGCCTCCTCTTTCACAAGGACAGGCGGCTGGGCTTTTTAAGAGATGCCGAAGCAAGCTTTAGCCCATATCTCGCAAAGCAGATGAAACTGACTTATCTATCAGATTGCGGCAGTTTATCCAACAAACACCAATTAATACATAAGGAGAAGAAGTCTCCCTATACACTTCCAGCGAGTCACCATGACAGGAAAATGCATCTCCGCCACCGTCCAACCCAAGGCTGGACGGTGGATGAAGCTAACTTACTTTGCAAAGTAATATATATTCTCTGACCGTCCAGCCTAGGGTTGGACGGTGAATGCATACAGCCTACCGACCCCTGAAAGCAGGATGAAGCTTGCAGATGAGATATCTGCCTTTCACTCACAAATACAGTTGACCTTGCATAACCCCAAATCGGTCATAGGATTTCTCTGTGTCGTACGCAAAGAGAAATCCTATGACCGATTTGGATTAAACAGGATAATCATTCCGCCAAAGTTAAATCATATAACGAAAACAAGTGAATTACATACTCATCTCAATCATTGACTACGCGATCTTATGGAGTTCACTTTGTCTTCACTTTCCCCTTCTTATTCCAGGCCTTAAAGAGCATCTGGGGTGTTTTGGTGTTGAGCTTTACGTCGCAACTTTCACAAAGTAGCATCAATTTGCACGTTATGTCATACTTAGGGCCTGCATCGAGAGAGAATGCATCATTGGGAACCTCAATGGTAACATCGAAGTTGCCATTCTTGTAGTCTTGGGGATTGAAATCAACTAAGCCAAACAATTGGCCATTATCTGTATGACCATAGTTCTGGTAATACGGATATTTGGTGTTGACTTTCACATATTCCCCATTGGGATACTGGAATACAGCTACCACTGCCCATTTCTTGTCCAAAGGCTCTTTTACGGTTCCATAAACTCTGATTTTCAAAACCTTGTTTGTCAATATGCAGTCACTCCTACCCTGTATGCTATAGGAACGCTCATTATGCCACATCATAAAGGAACTGATACCACCTTCGCCCGGGCGAGCTTCTTGCTCTATCTCAATCTCTGCATAGTGACTGCCATTACGTACAGCGAACCAACTTTTACGCGGTTCGTGCAAGGGATTGGGTTGGCAGGTAAGTGTAAAGAATGAGGATGTTTTTTGTGCGCTACACCACAGAGGCAAGGCTGTCACTATCCAGTCTGAATCATCGCAATTTACCTCAAACCTCTCCTTTGCTCCCTCATAGGAATATGAGCGCGAAAGTTCTTTCTGACTATTGACCGTAAGAAAAGTTGGCCCTACAATCACAGGCGCGGTTGTACTTGATGGCTTCTTCTCCCTTTTTGGGTTCTTCTTGGGTCGAGTCACCTGTCTCTCCGGCTTTGTCTTTGGGGAAACATCGACTTTTGAGGTAACAGGAGCTGTCTCCATAATGGCAGGCTGTGTATGCCTTTGGGGCTTGGACTTTTTTTTCGGGCGCTCCACCCGGTCCTTGCTAACATCACGCTTTGGTTTTGCCTGTGCGCCTACCCTCATGGGGAAGCATATAGTGAGCAGCAGGGCTATAAGTCCCACCGCCCACATTCTGTATGCCTTGTTTGTTGTCATCTACTTATCACATTGCCGTTGCTGACTTCCTGTACTCTCTTGTGCTGGTACCACTCGCCATTGTATGGCTCGTTATTTTTGAACTCTCCCTCGAAATGTTCTTGTTCCGTATCATAGAACAATCCCCATATCCACTGGTCATCATTCATCTTTCCATAGAAATACGAACCATCATTATAGAAGAGCATCGCCTTGTCATCCACTCTCCTTCCATGGGTGAAGTTGCCATAGTAGAAGCGTCGTTGGTCTTTATCGTTTTCATGATAAATGGCAACACCCACTCCGTTAGGCTTTCCGTCTTGAATGGGGCCGTAATAAACATACTCTCCCATATCCTTCTTAGTCACCTCACTTGGGAACAGGACACGATTCCAGATGACAACACCAAACACGACTGCCACTATTAAGAGTACGCTCACCCATGTGGTGTTGCGTTGCTGGCGCTTCAGCGATGACACCTTACTCTCTAGTTTTTGGCACGTCTCCTTCAGTTCTTCTATCTTCTTATCCTTTTTAATGATGACCCCACGATAACTGTTCACTGTGGCGTATTGAAACCACGATCCTTATCAACGTATGTAAAGCCGTTGGTGTAACTGGACTCAGCTATCTCTTGTGCGTCATCAGCGAGGAGAAAATGTTTTTGCGACAAGGCACTTGTACTATAGCTTACAGGTGGCAATGGCTTCGTATTGGAATCCAGTTTTTCAAATTCCTTATTGAGCCATCGTGTTACCAGTACCAACTCCTCTTGGCAGTCATACAGATGACTCACATTTGCAGTAATATCACCTTGGTCATTATAGTGCACTATGCATCCCTCTCTGGACATATTCTCCACTACACGCTCACAGGCTGCGAAGAGTTTAGCCACATCGCATATGTAGCTACCATTGATGACACAACAGAGCCCCAACGTCTTTCCCTTGTCCAGCTGACGCAGATAGGCATAGTACATCAACGTGTCGTTGCGATGTATGGCCAGTTGTGTGCGTGCTTTACAATTGTCACAGAACCGTTTGAAGGTGGCGTACGTAAAGTCGTCGGGATACTGGATGAATCCGTTTCCTAACTCCCCAAACACATAGGTAGATATATTCATTATTTGAGTGTGAAGTTTATCACCTTGTTTACATTATCCACTGAGTACAATGCGGTTCGATTGAGAACCTCATTTCCCAACAGAAGAGGCGCTTTTGTATTGGCTGACACAGTGGCTTGCACGTTGGGACAAATGATTTGTCCACCTATCTCCAGTTGTTTCAGATTGATGACCATGTTCTCCACAATACTCCCATCAGCAATCTGAGACTGGGCTGTCCCTAAGATATCGTCGGCCGTGAAATATCCCTTCTCATACAAATACCTGGCTTCTGCTATGGAAATAAGTGTGCCCGAACATCCGCTATCGAGGATCATATCAACTGAGAAACCGTTGTTGATTTTCACTTTCACCAGTTTTACCCCTCCCCTTTCTTCGAATGGAACAGAGATGACATCACCCTCCTGTGTGTCTTCCTGCTCACCGTAATAGCTACTGAAGGTGTCATCAGTCTCTGTACTGTCAGTATCGTCCAGATCCTCATATGTATCATAGAACACCAATGGCTGCTTCTTTTCACCTCCACAGGCGCACAGCAAGAAAGTAGCACACAGGACAAAAAGGATTTTTTCTCTCATTGTTATCTATTTTTCACTTTGATTGTTCTTCGCACAATCTCTTCATCGCCAATCATATAGGAGAATGTGATTTCACCTTCTTTTTGGGCAACTAATGTGTCATTACTGATATTGACACCTTCATTATCGCACTTGAAGACGCCTTGACCTTGTTGCTGTTCGGTAAAAATCTGTATTAATTCTACTTTACTTTTATTTTCATCCTTGGCTTCCAATGACAAAATATAGGGTACACCGACGGTCAATTTGCCACATTTAATATTTTTGACGTCTATTCTGATTGTGTACTTACTCTTGATGGAATCAACTTGCTCGCGGGTGATAGTGGGAACAGGCTGTCTCGTCCACTGCGTTTTCAATGCGATAGCAGTTGAATCAACAGTCACAGAATCAGAACCCATTAAATACTCGTTTTTATCTGAACGATGACAATTGACGGCCAGCAAAGTAAGAATAACAACTAACAATAAGAATCCTCCAAAGACAATAAAGATATATTTCTTCTCGCAGTGACTGAAGAAATTCCTCCATGCAGGTCTGTTTACCACTCCTTCTTCTCCGTGACCTTGGAGTTTTTCAAGCTCATGATTTACTGCCCCTATCTCCTTTTTCAGCTTCTCAATCTTCTTGGATTGGCTTGCAATCTCTGCATCTTTATCTTGAATTACTTTATCCTTCTTTTTGAGTGCTTCATTGAGTTCTCTTTCCTTATTGTCAAACTTGTTATATTTGTCCTTAATGTCGGCTATTCTCCTGTCACATTCTACCCGCATTTTCTGTTCGATGGCAGAAGAGTTTTCCCTCTCACGATTCAATTTATCCTGCAACTCTTTCCTCTCGCGGACACATCGCTCTTCTGCCTGCTTGATTCTTAGTGCAGCTTGGTCCTTAATGGCTTGGACACTTCTTTGCGTTTCTGCCTGACATTGCGCAATATCCTGTTTGGCTGCTGCCAATATCTTCGCCTCACTGGTGGTTGGGTACAAATGTGACACGAAAATTTTGCCCGTTTGTTTCAATGTGGCAAGCACGTCACTCCTGTTGCATTCCGAAGCGTTCACCTCCAGGCCAGCCTTGCCTGCACCTCGCTGAAACCCGTTCAACGAGACAATGTCTGTAGCTCTGGAGAAGTGTGAGATATAGTCGAAGATATTGTCGCGCAACTTCACGAGTTGAACTTCTACAGAAAGGAAATCATCTGTTGTAAACTGGGCATACGTTCCGTTTTCCTGAATGTACATCCCCACGCACGCCTTTTCATAGGCCGCCCGCAAGATGTTATACATGTTCTGCAAGTCAGTGTAACAAGCATTCATACGCAGAGTGATGGCCATGTAGGAGCCGTCACGATTGTCGGCCCCCAGCACCTTTTCTCCACGAATGAACGAGTAATAGCAGTAGGGAGAACCATTGTTCTCCCTTACTTCTACCATCATCATCTCCTTGAGCGGCCAGTTGACGCTATAGAAGGCGTTGGCATACTTGATGTCAGTGTCTTCCGCTCCCCATGTTTTGTGTCCCTTGGACACTCCATGGACAAAGAATTTCACCTCGAGTCCCATAAGCGCGTTATCTCACATACTTTAAGATGGCACGCCACAAGTTTTCTGCGTACCTTTCATGACCTTCAATATAGGCAAAATCACCATCATTATCTTGGGCGTATGAGCCAGTCATGAAGGGGACAAAATCGCAGTTGTACTTTCTAAAAATACGTGTTACAGGATTCTGATTCTCATATGGTACAAAGATATTTGGATACATCTGCTGTATGTAGTTGATTGATTGCTGCACGTTCACGTTGCCAGCGCCTATGACATAGGGGGTAAGGTCAATCTTGTTGAACACAAAGAGGAACTTATCTCGCGGCGTACAGTTCGGCTTAAGATTTGCCACACGTGTCACATAGTTGGCTCGCTTCTCATAGTCATCCCAGTCAGGTTCAACCATTATAGCCCACACTTTGCGGTTTGGACAACTGAAGATTTTGTGGACATATACGGGATAGGGCTTTTTGGGGTCACCATTGAAATAAAGTTCTCCTGGTGCTTCAAGAATTTGGCAAACAGGACGAGCTTGTCTATCTAAAACCTTGACCAACATAAAGCTCATGTACTGTGTGCTCTTTGCTGCCTGATTAGAATTAAGCATCTCATCGAATCCATCACACATTCTCTTGAAATTATTATCACTCTTCGGACGGAATGACCTTACAGGATTCACACGATAACCTTTGCTGCGCAAATAGCGTGACAGACGAACCAGCGTCATTGTCTTTCCACAGGATGGTGGTCCATACAAAACGACGATAGGAGTTTCTGTATCAGCAACAGTCACCATAATTTTGTTGGGATCTGTAATCTCCTCGCCTGTCAATCCGTGTATGCCGTCTTCATCAACAGCCTTTGCTCTATTATTGTCAACCTGCACTGCTGTAACCTGGTCATTGTCATCAATTGACGGCAGGCTGTCACCTCCATTGATTTCTATTCCAGAGGGGCTCACTTCAGGGGTGGCGTTTGCACCCTCACTGTTATTCATATCAAGCATAATGTATTGTATTTATGTTTGTGTATAAATTATTCAACTTCTCTTCTTGAAAGCGATATCAAAGAAGACAAATGCGGCAATATCGATAAGTACAGAGATGAAAATCCAGAATGCAAAATGCAGTCCTCCGTCTTTGCCAGCCAGAAAGTCTGCCCAAACGTCATATACACTCAGCAGACGTGACACCTTGGTCTGAGGGTTGTTGGCTGTATAGGCTTCCTTGTCCTCGTTGCTTTTGAAGTCCACAAACTGGCTGTACATCTTGATAGTAGCATATCCGCTGTTCAACCTGTCACACACCTCTCGGATACTCTCAGCCTCGTTCAGATCTATCCTATGCTCTTTGATGGCACTTTCAACAACTTCCAAATTCTTATAATCAAGTTCCGCCGCCTTGCGATGATTGTTATCCTTCGGCATCAACTCATTGGTAATATTTTGTATTTTAGTATCTCTCAACGAGAATATCTTCTGCCTATAAGCATTACAAAGTCTTTGCCTGTCCTGTACAGAAGTACCCCTAAAGGTAATTGGCTCCACCTTTGGCACATCAAGCATGGTAGCAAACTCGCCTAATATTCTCTTTGCAACAGGACCGAATCCTGGGTTTGCATCGTTCATTATTTCCGCTTCCAGCTCTCCCATCTTGATTTCTACCTTGTTCTTAAACTCTGTAATCCGTGCATTTATCGTATTCTTAGTAACAGTTCCATCTTTTATCTGAGCCAAATACCCCTTGGTTACAGTGATGTCGTTGGTCACTCTCTCTCTTACATGACTACGATAGAAGAAAGTATGGGTATTGGTTGGCATGCTACACAGGAGCCAGAATACCAGTACAATGAATATACCGCCCAGAAGATGCAAACCACGATTATCCATGTAGATATCCTGATTAAGGCTGTCTGTAATCATTTTTGTACCCCACGAGGCGATGAAGAAGAAGCCAATGGTAACTGCCCATGCTGCAGCCAGTGGCCAGTCAGGGAGTAGCAAATGAAGAGACTCCGCCGTAGCCCAACAGCTAATGGCAGCGAAGGCGAGATAAAGAACAATGCAAGAGATTTTCAAGTAACTATTCTCGTTCATGTCATTAATCTTTGTCTGGCCCGCAGTTCCCCAGAACGAACCAAATTGTTTAGTAGATTAAGATTACGTACGAGCACAAAAAAGCGTGGGAACTGCCTGTTGCCTGTCCCACGAACTGAGGCCTTCGCATTGCCCTACTCTGTTGAACAGACAACGTAAGACCCACGCCGATATGAGTACACACTACCAGACAGGGAAACTGCTACACTTCCCACTTGGGAAAGTGCAGGGTCTCCCCTGGCTGTGGTATATTCACACCCGTGCATCTACCGTTGCTTTGTTCGTGACAGAGTATGAAAGTTGCGAAGTTTCAGTTCGTCAAGAACATAGCGTCAAGTAAACGCTTCAATATGTCGTGCCTCCCTCTCCCAGCCCAGCCCGCTTAGGATACCAACATCCCTTGCACATCGGCGTGGAATAGAGGCTTGGTGTTTGTGCTGCACTCTCGCCATTTTGGAGTTTTCCTATATGACTGAAGCCGCATAAGACACATGCAAATATACAGCATAAAAATGAACGCGCAAGTGAAAAAGTTAAAAAAGTGAAACGAAAAAGCATTTGTGCGGTTATCTTGGCCTATATTGGCTTCTTATGAACCAATATGCACCTGTTTTGAACCTATTCTCATCTTTATTTTGCGTCAAACTTAACACATATCGAAGACCACAAATCCAAGAACGCAAAGAACTCATACAAACCACCAACTGGGCTATGCAACTCATATAAAGATGTTGGGTGTTTAACAGAAAAGGCAAGAACACCACATTACAACACCCCCAAAACTCCTGCGCAGCAATGTTTCGAGCTTTCACCCTCATCTTCATTCTTTTCCCAAAAGCCTCACCTATATGGTCCAAAAGATACCTCAGTTCGGGATAAGAAATAGTTCATAAAAAGTTGGTAGTCTCACAAATA
>SAMEA104315439__coassemble_482_pt1 | contig 15865 bp, 11 predicted proteins | sample SAMEA104315439__metabat2_low_PE_011 | metagenome-assembled genome bin SAMEA104315439 (sample SAMEA104315439) | gut metagenome | biome: Monkey gut; feature: monkey-associated habitat; material: faeces | place: China | collected 2013
ATTCCACGTGCGAGGCATGCGCAGCGCCCCATCGGCCTATACTGAGATGATGGAGCACTTCGGCTTCACCGAGAAGAGTGCCGTCAAGCGCAAAGCCGCCGGGCAGTATGAGTCGGGGCCTTTGGGCAGGCACTACACCATGTTTACCAGCGGCCAGAGCATAGCCTACGATTTTACCGGCCGCCAGCTCAACGCCAACTGGGACGAGATGCGCAGCGGCCTGCTCTACAAGGAGAGCGGTTCGCAGAACTGGACATGGGACAGCCGTCGCGGAAAGAACTTCCTGAGCGGCAACTACACAGGCGGTGACGAGTGCCACACCATCATGCGCAAGATGACGCCAATGACCAATAGCAAGGGAACGCAGTATATCGTGGAGGCACAATGGGAGCGCCCCTCACGTCTGTGGACCGAGAAGACCAACGGAGTGTGGCCGCGTACCGACTCGCCCGACATCTTCGGCGAAGGACATGTGATAGTGAGAATCATGGGCGACAAGAGCGATGGGCATGGCAGCAAGACATGGAGCAAGAATAAGGATACATCGGTGCTCTATCTGTTCCAGAAGATGAGGTTGCGCGCTCTGGACCAGAACACATTGCCCTACTTCCTGTGGGAAAGAAACGGGCGGCCCACTGAAACGAGGCTCGATTATGTGCAGCGTGTGTTCCAGATACTCAATGCCGACGTGAACCAGGACGGTGTGGATGACCTCATCGTGCACATGGACGGCCAGATTGCCATTTACAGCGGAGCGGATCTGCTCTCTGTCGGAAGTTGGGGAACCCGTACCACGACTTATGGCCCCATATACTTTGCCGACCTGACAACAGGTTACAGTTGCACCAAATACTACCTGAAACGGGTGATGACACGCGTCACCTTGGGTGACGTGAACGGCGACGGCAAGCAGGATCTGGTGGTGCTGCATGTGGGTTCGGGCGCTACCCAGAACAAGAGCGCCGCCATCATCAAGGTGTATAGCGGATGCAACATCAGCCAGAAGCCCATGATAGAAACCGAGATAGCCAGCGACTGGACCAACGCAGTATTCAACGACATCAAGGTAGGCAACGTGACTGGTGGACCCTATCCCGATATCGTGGTGACAAAACGCGACTATTCGGGCACGGCTCTCGCACGAAGCACACAACTGTTCGGCTTCCAGTACGACCCCTCGCTGACCTACAGCAAATTGCGCGTGCTCGACTTTGGACAGGGCAACGGCAAAAACGTGAACTATGGATTCCCCTACTATGACGGCAACATGGGCAACAGCAACCTCACGCTGGCCTACTTCAGAGGCAGAGAGAACACCTGCGACATCGTCAACGGCACAGACATCTGGCGATACGACCCCGAACAGGGACGGGTGAGATTCTACTTCCAGGTGCTCCCCTTCGTGTGCGAAGGAAAGATATGGAGCATTCTGGCCGACAATATCATAGCTGCCGACCCCGAGGGGACAGGCCGCGACAAGCTCTACTACTTCCGCACCTGGAGTACATGGAACGATGCAAACCAGCGAGTAATGCTCGCGAGCCTCTGCGAAACCTTCTTCGACCGCAACCAGGAACCGTCGCCATCCACCCTGAAACACAATTTCAGCTTCAACTCGAGCATCTTCAAGTACTGTGACAACGGACCGAAATGGGGAGGTGACCAGAGTGAGTGTGAACTGATGTGGTGGTGGGGCCGACGGGACAGGGACAACAACGTGGAGCTGAGCAGCACTCCTGCCCTGTGTGCCGTATATGACCGTGAGGGTGTGAAGCGTCTGAAGTACAAGGGCCATAGCAAGGCTTTCTCCGAACCACGCATCCACGCGCTGCTGGCCGCACCTCCCGTGTATGACTACGGCAACGGTGTGGAGCCAAACTATGACTATGTGACCTCATGGGGACGCACCAAGAGCAGCAACACGCAGACGAGTCAGAACAGCAGTCTGTCTTCGTCCATCATCGCCGGCTTCGAGTTTGAAATCAACGCGCCCATCACTGGCACCAAGCTGGGAGGCGTGGACTTCACCACAGCCATCACGCAGGAGTGCTCCAAGGGAAGCAGCAAGGGTAGCGGCATATCACACAGCCAGATATACGAAGCCAGGGATGATGACCGTGTGGTACTGCAAGTGACGCCCTACGACTACTACACCTACGAGGTGACATATGCCTCTAACCCCGATGAGATAGGCGGCCTGGTGAACATCGCCATACCCGGGAAACCGATGACCATAGGCCTGGCTCTCACCGACTATGACCGCTTGATGGCCGATGCGCCCGGTACTCCAAACCTGCACGAGGTGTTTGACCACCAGATAGGAGACCCGTTCTCCTACCCCACCTGCCCCGACGACATCACCCGGAAAGCCGGCAAGGTGGAAATCCTGTGGGGCGAGAACAGATGGGACGACTGGATGCCCATCGGTTCGGGAGGAAGTGTCATCAGGGATATCACGCTCACCGAGAGTATGGCCAAGCGGGCTTCGTTCTCCTACTCAACGGAGACCGAACTGGTGGTGAGTGCCGGATGTGCCAAAGTCGGAGTGGGCTTCGGCTACAACAACACCAACGAGACCACACATGAGGAAACCACCAACTTCTCGGTATCCGGCTGCGTGCCCGGACTGGCTCCAGGGGACAACAATCCCAACAGACCCTACTTCCAGTGGAACCTCTGCTGGTATAAATGCACGCTGGCAGGACAGACCTTCCCCGTGGTGAACTACATCGTGAAGCCACGCTCGCCACGAAGCACAGCGCCCAAGGGCATCTGAGCCAGCCCACACTAATGCCTTGGGCAGGTGCAATTCCTACACTCATCAAGCCTGCGTTCCACATGGGGCGCAGGCTTTTTTGGGCCTTCACGGCATCTGCCAAAGGCATTTTCTTCGTAATTTTGCAGCCGCTAAGGGCGATGCACACCAACCCGCCACCCACCGCAGCCCGTACAGAGTGGGAAGAAAACAGTGTGCCAACGGCATTTGCCAACAGAAAACAGTTTTCAGGATAACGATTTATGGAAGAACACATGACCCTGCGCCACTGGCTGGCGCTCTCTGGCCTTACCTTTTCCGCCTTCATCTTCAACACCTCGGAGTTTGTTCCCATCGGTCTGCTTACCGACATCAAGGAGGATTTCCACCTGACGGAAGCATCGGTGGGCATGCTCATCTCGGTGTATGCATGGGTGGTGATGCTGCTCTCGCTGCCTCTCATGATAATGGTTTCACGCATGGAGATGCGCCGCCTCATGCTGTGGCTCATAGGACTCTTCGGCGTGTGCCAGGTGATGTCTTACCTCTCAGGAAGTTACGCCATGCTGATGGCATCGCGCATAGGCGTAGCCTGCACGCACGCCATATTCTGGTCGATAGTGGCTCCTATGGCCGTCCGCATTGCCCCGGAGAAACATAAAGCACTGGCGCTGAGCATGGTGGTGACGGGTTCGTCCGTAGCTATGGTGCTGGGTATGCCCCTTGGACGCATGATAGGACTGCACCTGGGCTGGCGCATGACGTTTCTGAGCATAGGCATCTTTGCCTTTCTCACCCTCGTATATGCGTTCCTGTTCCTCCCCACAGTGCCCAACCGCGGCGGCTTCTCGCCCCGCAAACTGCCCGAGTTGCTGTCGCAGCGCGTTCTGCAAGGGCTGTATCTCTTCACCCTGCTGGTGGCTACAGCCTACTACGTGTGCTACAGCTACATAGAGCCCTTCCTCAAGCAAGTGGCAGGCATGCCCAACAGCCTGGTCACCGCTACGCTGATGATCATGGGCGGAGCGGGATTTCTGGGAAGCCTCATCTACGCCCGCTACTACGACCGAAACCCCAGAAGGTTTGTGGCCGTCATGGTGGGCATCATCACGGTAACCCTTGTGGCCGTCATGCCGATGGCGATGGCCAATGTGCCCAGCATACTCACATTTGCCCTGATGGGCCTTGCTGCCACCGCCTACAACGTGGCCATGCAGTCGGTCATCATACAGGTGACCAGCCAGGAGAGCACCGCTGTGGCCATGTCTATCTTCTCAGGCATCTTCAACTTAGGCATCGGTTGTGGTGCCTTCTTCGGTGGAGCCATCTGCACACACGACAGCATCGCCCACATCGGCCTCTTTGCAGGCGTCATCGCACTGGCTGCCCTGCTCTACTGGACACTGCATCTGGCCCGACTGGTGCGGTGAGCAGCACCCGCCCACGCGCCTTTGCCAGCGCAAAAGGAGCGAAAAGGACCGAGGGGCTTGCCCGTATCGGAATAAAGCCATACTTTTGTAAGAAACAAGGGACAAAACTGCAAGGAATGAGACTGAGAGACAAGGTGCTGGCCACCATGAAATCAAGGGATACAGAGGGGGCGTTTGAACTCTACGTTACACGCACTCCCGGTTATCTGTGGGCACTCCTATTCCGCCGTCTGGGCGTGCATCCCATAGCCGTAACGCTTGCCAGCATCGCCATAGGAGCGGCGTCGGGCTATTTCTTCTATTTCCCCAGTCTGAAGATGAACCTCATAGGCATGTTGCTGCTGGTATGGGCCAACTGGTATGACTGTGCCGACGGACAGCTGGCACGCATGACCGGCAAGAAGACGCTGATAGGCCGCATCCTGGACGGATTCGCGGGTGATGTGTGGTTCTTCTGCATCTACCTGGCCATCGCACTGCGCCTGACACACGCCTGGACCGGCCTGGCCGACTTCCTGCAGCACGACACATGGGTGTGGGCATTGATGGCCTGGGCGGGTCTGCACTGCCATAGCCGGCAGTGTGCACTGGCCGACTATTACCGGAACATACACCTGTGGTTCCTGTTGGGCAAGCAAGGAAGCGAACTGGACACGAGCCGCGAGGAGAAGCGCGAGATGGAGAGCATGCGATGGCTGTCGCGTGACTGGTTTCACAAGCTCTACCTCTTCTTCTATATTAAATACACGCGCGCACAAGAGAAGCAGACTCCCTGCTTCCAGCAACTGTACCGCCTGCTGCAGGAGAAGCCTCATCTGATGACCGACGAAGTGCGCCAGGAGTTCCGGCGCGAGAGCCGTCCCCTGATGCCGCTTACCAACATACTCACCTTCGACACCCGCGTGGGCGTACTCTTCCTGTCCCTTCTGTTGGGCCAGCCATGGGTGTGGCCACTGTTTGAATGCACGGTGCTCGAGGCCATACGGTTTCGTATGCGCAACAGGCATGAGCGGCTGTGCCGGCACATGTACCAAGATCTGTCCCTGATATGAAGAGCCATCGACACATAGCCCTGCTGCTGGCAGGAGGATGCGGAGTGCGCATGAACGCCAATTGCCCCAAGCAGTTTCTGCAGGTGGATGGCGAGCCGGTGCTGCTGCACACGATGCGTGCTTTCCAGCGCCACCCGCTCATACAGGACATCTATGTGGTGTGTGCCGCCGAGTGGGCTGCGGCTGTGCGGCAAGAGGCTGACGATGGGGGGATAGAGAAATTCCGCTGTACCATAGAGGGAGGAGCCACAGGATTTGACTCGCTGTGCAATGGCATCAGAGGGCTGGCAGGCATGGTGAACGACCCCACCGCACTGGTACTGGTGCACGATGCCGTCAGGCCGCTCGTCACACAGGACATCATAAGCCGCAACATCGCCGTATGCCTGACGCACGGCAATGCCATCACCGCCCTGGAAAGCCACGAAGCCTTCCTGATGAGCCGTGACGGACTGACATCGGCCGACTATCTGCCGCGCGAGGGAGTGCTGCGTGCACAGACACCGCACACCTTTCCGCTATCCACGCTAACGCAGATGATGGAGAAGGCCCACGAGCAAGGCATCACCTACTCACAGTCGCTCTTCACACTGGCCAACGAACTGAATTTCACGCCGCTGTACATAGCCGAGGGTGATGCGCTCAACTTCAAGCTCACGCTTCCGCAGGATATCCTCATCTATCAGGCGCTCAAGGATGCGCCCCTGCTTTCTTCCCTTGAGGAGAAGAACACCTGAAGGCCATCGCAGAAGCAGGCAAGCCCATCAACCGGAGAAGCATGACCAGGCAGGGACAAGCACCCAGCCAGTCCCACGAACAATCATTTCCCACAAAACCAGACAGGCTGAAAGGCTCAGAACGTAGCGCGGAAGCATCCCCTGATGCCCCATCGGTGGGTGCCGGGATAGATGTAGTTGAGGCGCTGCACGTACTCCACATGGAAGAACTTGAAGATATTGTGCACGCCCGCAATGACCTCCACATAGGGTTTGTGCGGGTCTATGACGCGTGAAGCATACTCAAAGTTGCCATACTCATCATAGCTGCCGGGGAAATAGAAGAGGCGTGCATCGGCGGCATTACGCTCCAGCATGGGGTTGTTCTTGTCGGTGAGCGTACCCCACAAGGCATTCACGCCCAGATACTCACGCCACTTGAGGCGCTTGAGAAGCGGGATGCGGTTGAACACCTTGCCGTTCAAATCCCACGAGAGCATCATTGAGGCATAACGGTCAGTGGGGAACTCCATGTTGCGCACCAGGCAGAAGGTGTTCTCGCCCATGATATAACTCATGTTGGCAGCCGGCATGATGAGGAAGGGATAAGGCACACGGTTCCACTGCACACCGCCCTTCACCTTGGCATCCACCTTGCCCCAGGAGCGAAGCCAGAAGCGCTTGTAGATGGTGGCTTCGGTGAAGTTATAGTTGTACTGCCCGCCCAGGAAGCCCTTGATGCCCACCGTGTGGGTGAGGCCAAAGACGGGCGAATCAAGATTGGTGGGCAAGCGGCGCTGCTTGGTGTTGACATAGGTGGCTCCCGGTTGGAAGTTCAATCCCGCTGTCAGTTCGGTGAAGGTGATGCGCCTGAGGTTCAGCCTGTCCTGCTGAGTGGGCACCGCCATCCCATAAGCATTCACTCCCAGACCGTTCATGGGCTGATAGAAGAGATGCCCGGCCCCCTCGTTCCACTCCCGACGCAAGCGTGCCTGAAGCCTCAAGCCATTCTCCCACTCCCAATCCACATGCGCTTGACAGCGCTCGAAGTAGTTCATGTGATGCACAGGAGCCCACTTGAGTGCCACGAAGACGTTGTCGCGGTCGGTATCGAGAAACTTGTCGCTGGGTGATGCCACATCGTTCTCATAGCTCACGGAGACGTTTCGCACAGGATATTCATGCGAGGAATAAGCCTTGCGATTGAAGGAGTAGGTCACTTCGCCCATGCCTTTCCAACGCTCGTCACCAAAGCCGTATTTGAGGTTTCCGCGCAAGAACAGGTGCGGATGGAGGTTTGCTGTGGTCTGTGCACTCACCCTCAGATGGAATCCCTCCACGGAGTTGGTACCCAGCATAGAGTTCACGGGACCGATATCCACCTTGCTGGGACGGTCGGGACGGATGCTTGTCTCCACATAGTTCTCGATGAAAGCCTTTCCCAACCAGAGCAATGGCTTGAAGCCCCGGGTGGAATAGAACTGGTGCAGGAGCAGGCCCATATCGTCCTCGGTGCGTGTGAGCGGTTCGGGACGGGCAGCCTGCCAGAACACACTGTCGCGCAACTGTGAGGAGGGTTCCTGCCTGGTGTCGCCTCCGAAAGCAAACTCCCGGTCCTTGATGGGTGCAAAGTTCCACCCGCTGCAGTGTACCACGCGCTCCACCTGAACCTTCTGAAGCCACGAAGCCAGCGCCATACGTACCAGCATGCGGCTGCTGGTGACCACCTGTTCACCCGTGGGCAACGTGTGGAAATCCTGCATTACTCGCATCTCCCTGACGAAGTTCACATCCGACCGCGAGGGGATGCCTATCTCCGCACGGCGCACTCTCCACGTGGAGTCGGCCATGATGAAGAGCGTACCTGAGAAGCCGAAGTCCTGAGGATTATTGGGTGTGAAGTCGATGCGATAACACTTGTCACGCTCCACCATGAGCGTATCAACGATAAAATAGCGGTAGAAGGAGATGGCCGAAGCCGAACTGATGGGGCTGGTGAAGGGATATTGCAGGAGCCGCACCTGGTCTTGATAGATATCCACATCCGTGAAGCAGTCGGCCATCATGCCCGTGAGAATGTTTCCGCTGGTTATCAACTTGCTTATGCCATCGCTCCTCTGGCCCTCAATGATGGTTTTCTCCTGGCGCGGGCTCTTGCGGTAGATGACGCGGCTGGCCTTCTCATCTACCGTGAGCGGCAGGATGAGCTTGCCCGTCTCGGGGCATGTATCCACATGATTTTTCAGGTAAGGGAGCTTGCGGAAGTGGTCGTCCTGCAGGATTTTGTCCGTCACCTCATCCAGCGCAAGCGTCATCTTCTCATATTTATTATAGGAGAGGAAATCGCGCGAGCGCAGGGAGTTGCTGTCCTTGGCAGCTATCACCCGCCTCATCATCTCCACGGCAGGGTTCTCGCGGCGCCTGTAACGCTTGCGCTTGGCCACCACACTCACCTCCTGCATATCAGAGTATTTCTCCTTGAGGCGGACATCCAGCCTCTGCGCACGCTTCACCTCCACGGCACGTGTGTCATATCCCACCATCGAGAAGACCAGTGTGCCATTGCGGAAAGGTATCCTGTAGCGCCCGTCCATGTCCGTTGCCACCGCCTCGGCACGCCTGTCAGCGTAATAGACATGCGCCATGGGAAGCGTCTCGCCTGTAGCCGCATCGGTCACTCTGCCCTGCACAACCTGTGCAACCGCCCTGCCCGTAAGCAGGAGACAGAGCAGAGAGAACATGAAAAGTCTGTGCCTCAACACTTGCCCCAATGATTTCATTAGCAGCTGCAAAGTTACAAACAACCCACGAATTGCGCCCTACCCTCACCCAAATATAACAACAATGCCGTCAAATGGAACAGCACCGAGAGGCGAGACGCCGGTTTGGACGCACTTGGGTACACTTGCCAGAAAAATAAGTGACTGTTCTTGGGCCAATGTACCATTATATTTCATATATTTGCATTGTCGTAATGCTGCGACGATGCATATACATATCTATTATTAACCCCTTAAACAATCATTATGAACAACATTCCATTAGTATTTTGGCTCGTCCCGATAGCCAGCATCGTAGCATTGGGAATGGCATGGTGCTTCTTCCGCACAATGATGAGGGAGGATGAAGGCACAGAGAGAATGAAAGAGATAGCCAGACATGTGCACAAGGGTGCCATGGCTTATCTGAAGCAACAGTACAAGGTGGTAGCCATCGTCTTTGTGGTACTGGCCATCGTCTTCGCCTTCATGGCTTATGGGCTGAAGGTGCAGAATCCATGGGTGCCATTTGCATTCCTCACGGGCGGCCTGTTCTCGGGACTTGCAGGATTCTTCGGCATGAAAACAGCCACCTATGCATCTGCACGCACTGCCAATGGAGCACGCACGGGTCTGGCCAAGGGACTGAAGATAGCATTCCGCAGCGGTGCCGTGATGGGACTCGTGGTTGTCGGTCTCGGACTGCTTGACATAGCCATCTGGTTTGTCGTTCTCAATGCTGTATATGACGGCGAACCAACAGCACTCGTCACCATCACTACCACCATGCTGACCTTTGGCATGGGTGCTTCCACCCAGGCGCTCTTTGCCCGTGTGGGTGGTGGCATCTACACCAAGGCTGCCGACGTGGGTGCCGACCTGGTGGGCAAGGTGGAGGCAAACATCCCAGAAGACGACCCACGCAATCCTGCCACCATTGCCGATAATGTGGGCGACAATGTGGGCGATGTGGCAGGAATGGGTGCCGACCTGTACGAGAGCTATTGCGGTTCGATACTCTCAACGGCGGCATTGGGCGCAACGGCCTTTGCCATGAACGGCGACATGCAGCTGCGTGCCGTCATCGCGCCTATGATAATAGCGGCCATCGGCATCTTCCTCTCGCTCATAGGCATCTTCCTGGTGCGCACGAAAGAAGGGGCAACGATGAAGGAGCTGCTTCGTTCGCTCGGCTATGGCACCAACGTAAGCGCCGTACTGATAGCCGTTGCCACATTCATCATATTATATATGCTGCGCATAGAGAACTGGCTCGGGCTCTCGTTCTCCGTCATCAGCGGTCTGGTGGCAGGTGTAGTGATAGGCCAAGCCACTGAATATTACACATCCCACAGCTACAAGCCGACGCAAAAGATAGCAGAGGCTTCGCAGACCGGCCCTGCTACGGTCATCATCAAAGGCATAGGCACGGGCATGATATCAACGATGATTCCCGTGGTCACCATCTCGGTTGCCATCATGCTCAGCTATCTATGTGCCAACGGTTTTGACACGTCGTTGTCGGCAAAGTCAATAAGCATTGGTCTGTACGGCATCGGCATTGCTGCCGTGGGTATGCTGTCAACGCTCGGCATCACACTGGCCACCGATGCCTATGGTCCTATCGCCGACAACGCAGGAGGCAATGCCGAGATGAGCGGACTGGGCAAGGAGGTGCGTGAGCGCACAGATGCTCTCGATGCCCTTGGCAACACCACAGCGGCTACGGGCAAAGGCTTCGCCATTGGTTCGGCAGCCCTGACGGCCTTGGCTCTACTGGCATCCTATATAGAGGAGATAAAGATAGCGATGATACGTGCAGCGGAGAATGGCAAGGAGTATCTTGATGCCGCCGGACAACTCTTCGACCCATCGAAAGCCTCTACCATCGACTTCATCAACTTCTTCCAGGTGAACCTCATCAATCCTAAAGTGCTCATAGGAGCATTCCTCGGCGCAATGGCCGCCTTCCTGTTCTGCGGACTCACCATGGGAGCCGTTGGCCGTGCAGCCGAGTCGATGGTTCAGGAAGTGCGCCGGCAGTTCCGCGAGATAAAAGGCATACTTGAGGGCAAGGCAACGCCCGACTATGGACGATGTGTGGAGATAAGCACACGAAGCGCTCAGAGAGAGATGATTATCCCATCGCTCCTGGCCATAGTCATTCCCGTTGTAGTAGGTCTTGTGCTTGGAGTGGCAGGCGTGTTGGGTTTGCTCACAGGCGGTCTGGCCGCTGGCTTCACCCTTGCTGTATTCATGTCCAATTCGGGCGGAGCATGGGATAATGCCAAGAAGATGATAGAAGAAGGGCACTTTGGAGGTAAGGGCAGCGACAACCACAAGGCAACCATCGTAGGCGACACAGTGGGCGACCCATTCAAGGATACCTCAGGTCCGTCGCTAAACATCCTCATCAAACTGATGTCCATGGTGAGCATCGTCATGGCAGGATTGACAATCGCTTTCCTGTAGGAGTGGAAATGTCTCTGAATCCCACCACACAAATAATATCAAGAGGCAGATGAACAATGAATCGCGAAGGGTAGGGTGCTTCGTATCAGATTGGGAACACCCTACCCTTTCTGGGCTATTAACAATTAAGGCTGATTCATTAGCCAAGGCCAGCCATCCCCATAAACAGAGATTGCTGACCTTATCATTTTTACGCGCTTGACGATTGCGTCATCAAACACACAGGAATATCTCGCAGGTATTGAAGTCTATCTCCCAATTGCCGCCCTCAACGCTTTCCCATCGGTACTTGCTGGCCATTGCATCCCACCAAGCCTGAAACTTGGAACCTGTTTCACCGAGGTCGCGCACAAGCTTCTCATACAGTTCGGTATTGTCTGCAGTCAACACTTTGGCTAGTTCGTTCAGCCCGTTACGACGCTCAAATAGAGCCTGTATCTCATTTCTCTCCTCTGGGGTCACCTGCCCCACCAATTTTCTTTCTGTCATATTCTTGTCTTTAGCATTGATAATGTTCATTCAGGATTCTTCTCTATCCCATTCGTTGCGCATATCGAAAGGATCCAGATAGGAGATTTCGCTTATGTCACCATGCTCTGGCAGGAATGTGCCATGCTGGCGCATCGCCTTGAGCAAGGCTTGGCTTGCGTTGCGCTCCAGATGAGCCATCACACACTGTTCGTGACTGGGCGTGTTCACTTCGCAAGTGGTAAGTCTATTAAGCCAAATGCAACGTCTGCACTGGTATGCATCGCAGTGACGGCAGATGGGAGCATGGTCGATCCTGTACAATTGTGCATTCTTGATATTAAGCCCACTCTCCAAATCACCTATATCATAGCCAACAGAAGAGCCTATGCTGTTCAGCTGGGCACACTGGTAGAAGGCTGGGCACACATAGAAATGTCCATCGGGAGCCAATGTTATAGTGGTATCGCCTGCGCCACAGTTGTTCATGTCATCAAGTGCCATGCGGTCAGTCAGCAAATTCAGTTGCACAGACACACCTGTCAGCAACAATCTTTTGGTCTCATCGGCCAACACCTGTAGAGCTGCAGAATAACGATCGGCATCCGCATCGGCAAAGGAACGCGCATCGGTGACTATAACATTCAGCCGCGCCACATGCCCAAGCAGGCTTGCAACTTGGCTGGCTTGGGACAACAGGCAATCCTTCGTAATACGCAGCACATAGGGCTTATCGTGACAAAGTGAGCATTGCTTTGCCTGCTCCAGCCCATCAAGTACTACCACATCGGCATCTACACAGTCTTTCCCTTTGGGTTTGATATCAGAGTGATCTACACTATCTATTGCTTCCTGATATTCGGCAGGCAGTTCGTAATCGGGATAGACGAACTGTACATTCAAGTTTTCCTTCATGGCATACAGGATGCCTGCGCGTAGCGTTTGCAGCGGTATCAGGCGGTGCTCACGTCTGTCCACAGAATAGTGGCAGAAGGATACCGATGTATCATCGAGCAATATCACAATATACTGTATCATGCCATACCTCCTTCCTTGTCCAACCTTCGGTATAATTTGTTCCAATAGTAATTGTTGGCCCTCACTCTAGCCTTGTGCATCAGGCAAATGGCTGTGGAGCGCTGATAGACTGTGGGAGTGTCGGCTGCATCATAGTTTTCACCCTGACACCATGCGCAACCCTCGGCCACTTCACAGTCGATACACTCTTGCGTGGACTGTGTGCAGCGATCAAGTGTGAGGAACGGCCTCAGGCGGTTCTTATCGATGCCATCGTGGATATTGCCTATTATCCATGCCTTCTTGTTGCGCAGCGAATACTGTGCGAAACGAGTGCATGGGTAAAAGTTTCCCTCTGCATCCACGGCAAGCATCCTACCAGCCCCACACCAGTTCTGGTTCTGCAGATGACAGTCCATAGGCTTACCCAGACTTTCTTGAAAGAAGGAACATACATTATCGCGATACAGGCCACCATCAATAATGGCATCTGCAAGTTCTGTCAGTTGCTGTTCGAAGAGTATGTCGTCGCCAGGCTTCCACACATTCTCAAACACGCAGTTAATGTTTACCTCGTGTATGCCAAGCGAATATAGGTGCAGCACGCTCTCCTTGATATAAGGGATGTCAGCACTGCTGATGGTCACCTTGGTGCCTGCACCAGGAAACTGCTCCAGCCACAGTGGAATGTTACGCACCACATCATCATAGGAGCCTCGCTCATCCTCGGGGCTTGGCATAATGCCCTGCTCCATTTCATGGGTTTTCCAAATACGGTTGAGGTCATGCTTGCGCTTGGTACCATCGATGGTGATACCTATGGAGAGGTGATTATGGTTCTTGCAGATGAAGCGTTGCACTTTTTCAGAGTCGTAGTTGATGCCGTTGGTGGAGAATGAGAAGCGGTAGGAGTTGAACCAGTGATGTCCCCTGCGGTACATCTCCACTTTCAGGTAGTCGCAAATCTTGTCTATCAAATCAATCTCAAGAAATGGTTCGCCCCCAATGAAGTCCCATATCACACTCTCCTCCTGCATCTCGTCCTCATTGCTGAGGATATAATCAATCGCCTGCTTCGCCACTTCCCATGGCATCCTCTCCTTGGCATTCTTCCCCACCAGGTAGCAATACTTGCAAGCCAACTGGCAGTCCTTCGTAACAATGAAGGTAATGTCCTTGGCAGTGCCGGACTGCCAAGCACCAGATGATTTTCTATACGAATTTCTAACCATTTATATATCCTCCTTAATGAAATCACAAGTTACAATCTTAGAACATAGTAGTCGAATTTCATCCTCTGGAGCCTCCTGTCCAACCATCTTCCTTATGTCATTCAATAAGTTTTCCCTTTCATTCTCCGTATCGACTATGATGTATTTAACGTCACCATAATTGAATTTACACATTTGCATATGCTCACGAGATTCCTCACTAAGTTTTTCTAAGTTTTTGCGACTACAATCAAAAGTCACGACCTTGTTAACACCGCTAGGAACATACCTCCACTCACGCTCGTTGTAAAAAGTTTCAACGCCCCCGCCATCTGATTCTCTTTTTATACCATAAACCTTTACGTAAGCAAGAAAACGCATACTACAGCACTGCCTTGCATCCTTTTTATATGTACCAAGAAGTTTATTCACTTCTTTTGCCAGTCCAGAACCCTTCAGATAATAAAGGACAGGAGACAGTCCTTTTTCTTTTCCCCACACCTTTGACATCCCTAAACCATATGACCCATATTTTTTTATATGAGGCAAAATTCCAGACAAAGGAATGTCACAGAAACACGACTCTGGAACAGCAAACTGATCTTGCCACCCTTCCTCAACACAGTACTTCGGCCAGAATCCTTTGCTCTCTAGAATCGCCAGTAAAGTAGCATATTTTTTTGTAAAATGGAATAGTGTATTGGAACTTACAACCATAATCTCATTCCTGCTAAAAATGCGACCAGCAGTCACGCTGGCCGCGTCATAAAATCACAAAAGTTGATTGTCAATATGCGTTACCATAAACACAAAAATTTCTACATGCACCGTGACATGTCCCTCTGCAATAACCAGTGCATGCTGTATTACAGCCACCATAACAGCCACCACTACAACCACCACTACAGCCACCTGTACATGCCCCTGTACATCCCTGGCATCCACCTCTACAAGTGAAAGTGCAATCCCACTGGCAATACTGAGGTGTTTCAGCCGCCTTCGCCACCTTGGGGGCACTAATCAACGCAGCCACGCCCAGCAGGGGCAATACACCCTTGGCGGCCTTCTTGAAGAACTCTCTACGTGAGCGAAGATTTTTGTTCTTGTCTTCTTCCTTCATAACGAAATCCTTTCCCATGCTTTCCGGCTTCAAGAAAACAAATTATATCAATATGATTGTTAAGCATAAGATAAAAAGCGTGAAGCCTCGCTATCGCTCGTTCCACGGCTTAAAGGCTCTCGCATGCCCGAATTGTCGAAACGAGCAACGCTGATACAACGCCAATACAACGTCAAATATCATGCAACAATCAAAATGATAAGAAATTGCGCGTAAATGCTAATATATACAGCATATAGCAGGTGTTTGACATGATGTATTTTTTGTTATTTATCTGTTACTTTACCATTTGATTTTATAATTTATCATAGTTAATGGTTCGTAATTGGTTCTTGTTTTGGGTAACAAATCCGATTATTTTTCGTATCTTTGCACCGTGAGTAACAAATCTCGCAAAATGACAATAAGTAGAATAAATAACAAAGTAACATGAGAAGTAACAATGAACCTGTGCGCATACGCTACAAGGATTTGGCGAATGGCACAAAGTCGATTTATCTCGACACTTACAAAAGTGGAAAGAGGTCGTATGAGTTCTTGAAGCTTTATCTGCTTCCAGAGGACGATGACAAGGCTAAGGCAGTCAATGCCGAGACCTTGCAGAAGGCAGAAGCTATCAAGAACCAACGAGTGCAAGAAATCCTGTCGGGAAAGTTGGAAACAGTGAAGGCTTCCTTGGAGCATCCTGCTTCTACAACAACTTCAAGCAAGAAGACCGCACGAGCAAGTAAGAAGGAGAATGGCAATACTGCTAAAACTGGCAAAAGTGCCAAGGGAAAGGAAAGTGAGACAAACGAAGTTGTCGGAGCTGTTTCTGGCAGAGAAGGACACCAATGGAAGTTTATTGACGATGACGGTGAGGACA
>SAMEA104315439__coassemble_508_pt1 | contig 15457 bp, 13 predicted proteins | sample SAMEA104315439__metabat2_low_PE_011 | metagenome-assembled genome bin SAMEA104315439 (sample SAMEA104315439) | gut metagenome | biome: Monkey gut; feature: monkey-associated habitat; material: faeces | place: China | collected 2013
CTTCCCGCCAGCATTCCTGGCGGGAGGACTTCATACATAGCATATACATACAAAATACCATTTGAAGATTAAGAAACAAGCCTCCTCTTGTCCCTCCGGCAGGGCAGATTCTTCCTCTCACGAGGGAGGGTGAGAGGGGGCTTTCCTTTTCATCCATACCATATGCCGTTAAGATTACCAGACAAACTGCCCGCCATTGAGTTCCTCAAGCACGAGAACATCTTTGTGCTTGGTGATGAGCGGGCCAACAGTCAGGACATCAGACCGCTGCGCATCGTTGTGCTCAACCTGATGCCACTGAAGATAACCACCGAGACAGACCTCATCAGGCTGCTCTCCAACTCGCCCCTGCAGCTTGACATCCAGTTTATGAAGGTCAAGGCACACACCAGCAAGAACACACCAGTGGAGCATATGCAGGCTTTCTACCGCGATTTCGAGAAGATGGCAGACGAGAAGTTCGACGGAATGATTATCACGGGTGCCCCTGTGGAGCATCTTGAGTATGAGCAGGTCAACTACTGGGAAGAGGTGAGCGGCATCTTCGACTGGGCACGTACCCACGTCACCAGCACGCTCTATATCTGCTGGGCTGCCCAGGCCGGACTCTATCATCACTATGGGGTGCCCAAATATGCGCTGCCCGAAAAGATGTTCGGCATCTTCCCACAGACACCGCTCTGCCCGTCGCTCCCCATCTTCCGGGGTTTCGATGATGTGTTCTACATGCCTCACAGCCGTCATACCGAACTTCGTCGCGAGGATATCCTGGCCGTGCCAGAACTATCCCTCATAGCCGAAAGCCCACAGAGCGGCGTGGGAATGGTGATGGCCCGGGGCGGCAGAGAGATATTCATCACCGGACACTCCGAGTATTCGCCTTACACGCTCGACACTGAGTATAAGCGCGATCTGGGCAAGGGACTTCCCATCAAGATGCCTCTCAACTATTATCGTAACGATGACCCCTCACAGCCACCACTGGTCACCTGGCGTGCCCACGGCAACCTTCTGTTCCAGAACTGGCTCAACTATTACGTTTATCAGGAGACCCCATACGATATCAATGACATCCATTGAACTACTCTCACCGGCACAGAACCTCGAGTGCGGCATTGCGGCCATCGATCATGGTGCTGACGCTGTCTATATAGGTTCGCCTCGTTTTGGCGCGCGGGTAGCTGCGGGCAACAGTATCGACGATATTGCTCGCCTGTGCCAGTATGCCCGCCCGTTCGGAGTGCGCATCTATGTGACGCTCAACACCATCCTTCGTGATGACGAGCTCGATGATGCACGTCGCCTGGTATGGGATTTGTATCACGCAGGCATCGATGCTCTTATCGTGCAGGATATGTCTCTGCTCGAGATGGAGCTGCCGCCCATAGCCCTGCATGCCAGCACTCAGATGGACAACCGCACACCTGACAAGGTGAAGTGGCTGCAGAGTCTTGGCTTCGGACAGACGGTGCTTGCCCGCGAACTCACTCTTGACCAGATACGTGAGATACACCAGGCAGTGCCGCAGATGCCGCTCGAAGCCTTTGTGCATGGCGCTTTGTGTGTGAGCTACAGCGGACAGTGCTACGCTTCGCAGTACTGCTTCGGCCGTTCGGCAAACCGTGGCGAGTGCGCACAGTTCTGCCGTCTGCCCTTCACGCTTACCGATGCCCAGGGGCAGGTGCTCTCATCCGAGCGCCACCTCCTCTCGCTGCGTGATATGAGCAGGCAGCATTCGCTGGAGGAGATGATGGATGCCGGAGTAGTGAGCTTCAAGATAGAGGGCCGCCTGAAGGATGTTTCCTATGTCAAGAATGTGACTGCCGCCTACCGTCAGGCCATCGACCGCGTGCTCTCGCGCCGTGCTGCCGACTACCGGCGGGCTTCACTCGGACGTTCCGAATTCACCTTCACCCCCGACCCTCAGCGCAGTTTCTCGCGCGGCTTTACCGACTATTTCCTGCACGGAAGGCAGGGAAGTGTGGCATCGATGGATACTCCTAAGAGCCGTGGAATGGAGGTCGGTCGTGTGAAGGAAGTGTCGCAGGGCAGCATCGTAGTGTCTGGCACCACCGCCTTTGCCAATGGTGATGGCCTTTGCTATATGGATAGCGACGGCCGTCTGTGTGGTTTCCGTGTCAACAGAGCACAGGGCAACCGCCTCTTTCCCTCGTCGATGCCCGGTGTGCGGCGTGGTGATGTGCTCTGGAGAAACTACGATCAGGCCTGGGAAAGGAAGATGGCAGGCACCACAGCCCATCGTACGATAGGTCTGGAGATGCGCTTCGAGGATGTTCCCGACGGCTTCCGCCTGACCCTGAAGCGGGAAGACGGTGCCCGTGAATCCTTCACCTATCCCTGCGAACATCAGTTGGCTCGCTCGCCTCAGGACGATGGCATACGCCAGGTGCTGGCCAAGACGGGCGATACAGCCTATGCCTGTTCGCATGTTGAGGTAGCCCTTTCGCAGCCTTGGTTTGTTCCCCGCAGCCTTCTCGCAGGCTGGCGTCGCGAGGCTTTGGCACAAGCTTTTGCTGGAAAGGCTGGCAGAGACGAACTGGCAATGCCTTCTGCCGATGCATCTGTCGGTGCTTCTGTCGCCGGGTCAGTCAGCCAGAGTGGGGCAGAGAAGACTCCTGCTGCGCAAAGCTTGCCTGCTTCCTCATCCTCACCGGCTTCCGATGAGGCCCGTCCAAACCAGCCTCACCTCACCTATCAGGCCAATGTGGCCAACCATCTGGCACGCCGATTCTATGAGCGCAATGGTTTCCAAGTGGATGAGATGGCTATGGAATGCGGTCGTGCAGAAGGCAGAGACTATCTGCTCATGACCTGTCGCCACTGCCTGAGATACGAGTTCGGCTGGTGCCGCAAGCGTGGTGGTGCCGCTGCGCAGCTGGCCGAACCTCTTTACCTGAACCTGAACGATGGCCGTCGCTTCCGCCTGGAGTTTGACTGCCGCCGTTGTGAAATGAAAGTCTGGAATGCGTAAACTCCTCCCCCTCCTGCTCTCCCTCCTGCTCTCGTCCTGTTATAATAGGATAAGCGATGCGGGTCTCTACGAGGTCAATGACAACTTCGTGGTCACTGCCGACACCCTCCACCTGCAGGCGCAGCAGCCTCTGCACAATATGCCTATGCCCATGGATGGGTATGCCGACAGCCTTTTCATCCTGAGGGGTGAGGAACTGGTGGTGGCGCAGATAACCGTTATCCCCGAGGATACGATAGATAGCGTGTGGGTGAAGGTGGCACACGACCAGATGGTCATGGGCTGGACACACGAGTGCGAACTGCTCTCGGGCGTGGTGCCTGATGACCCCATCAGCCGCTTCATCTACATCTTCAGCCTTCGCCATCTGCCTTTTTTCGTGTGCCTTATTGTGCTGGCTCTGGTGCTGATAGTAGCCCGCGGTGTGCGGCATGCCCGTTCGCGGGTGTTTCTGCTCAATGATATAGCATCTGTCTATCCCACATTGCTCACCGTGGTATTGGGCGGTGCGGCAGTCCTCTATGCCCATATCCAGCGCTTCGAGCCTGATATGTGGGTCAGCTTCTATTACCATCCCACCCTCAACCCATTCTCCTTGCCCGTGCTGCTCGGCCTGTTCGTATCGCTCTTCTGGCTGATACTCATCCTCTCCATGGCAGTGGCCGACGAGGTTCTTGCCCAGTTGCCCCTGGGTGAGGCATTGCTTTATCTGCTCACTCTCTTGGGCATGTGCATGTGCCTCTACACCCTTTTCTCGCTGGCCGCATTCTATTGGGCAGGGGTGGTGCTCTATGGTGTGTATGTGGTGGTGGCACTATACCGCTTCTTCCGACACTTCCGTCCGCGCTATGTGTGCGGGCAATGCGGATGCAAGATGCATTCGTTGGGCAAGTGTCCCCATTGTGGTGCCGACAACGTATGAGCTTTTTTCGTTAAAAGGGCAGGAATGGTGCAAAAAGCCGTTCCTGCCCTTGCTCTTTTCATTTTAAAAGAGTAAATTTGTGGGTGAAAGGGGCTTGCAGACCTGGGGAGGTCACTCTCGCGGTACTGTGGTTCCTGCTTGCGAAGGATTTATCATAACCATATCCTAATATGAACAACCAATTACTCACGGCATCAGGACGCTTTGCGTCGGTGGTGCTACTGGCGGCTTCGGCGTTCTTCTCGTCGCTGGAAGCCTATGCCTTGCAGGATGGGCAGACGCTGCGTATAGGTCGCGGTGCGTTCTCCATCATGCCTAAGAATTCTTCCCTCGATGCCGGTGCGCAGGCCGAGATGTGGACCGATGCGCAAACCAACTCGCAGCGATGGGTGCTGCAGAGTGCCGGCACCGACACCTATATGCTCTCCAATGCCTACACAGGCAAGTTCCTGGCGTGCACAAGCGGTGTGACAGCCGGTGCCGCAGTGTCGGTGCAGGACCGTGCAGCCGCAGCTTCCCGTGGCCGCTGGCAGCTTGTACCCGTGGAGGGAAGCACCAACCAGTACTACATCTATGCCAGTTCCACGCGCCGTTATGCACTCTCCACCCAGGGGGATACTGCCGACGGCAACACCCTCACGCTGGTGGCAGTAGATAAGGCAGAACCTTCGCAATACACCTGGACGGTGGAGGAATGTGCTCCGCGCGAGAATGCGCTCACTCCCGAAGTGCGCGATGATATGATGGAGAAGTGGAAGGCTCACTATTACCACAAGGCCAGCACAGGTTATGTGATAGGCAACGGCGGCTGGTGGGGCGATGCAGAGATGTTTGAGGTGGTGCTTGATGCGCTCGAGACAACGGGCGACAAGCAGTATGCCACCATGTTTGAGATGCTCTACACCAACTTCCTCTCCCGCAAGACAGGCAACTGGATTACCGGCAGAGGGTATAATGAGTTCAACGACGATATTGCCTGGATGTGCATCGCATGCGTGAGAGCCTATCTGCTCACCGGCGTGACCAAATACCTGGCAACTGCCAAGACCAACTTCGACGGCATGTACAGTCGTGCAGCGAAGTATGACAACGGAACACTCGTATGGAAGCAGGGCAACGGAGGCACCAACTCCTGCATCAATGGCCCTGCGGCTGTGTGTGCCTGCTATTTGGGTATCGCCTTGGACAAGGAGGAGTATTTCCAGAAGGCAGCACGGGTATATGCCGGCGAGCGAAGCCTGCTCTACAATATCAATGCGCAGGGTGTGTTCAACGGACAGGTGTATGACAGCGGCGACCCGGTGAAGGGTACCGTGGGCAACACCTGGTCTTCTACCTACAACCAGGGAACCTCGCTGGGTGCGGCAGTCATGCTCTACGAGCACTTCGGCACCGAGCAATACCGCACCGATGCCGATGCCATCATGAACTGGACAGCCAAGAACCTGGCCAACAGCCATGGTATCATCAAGGTGTGCCAGACTGTGAACGGCGACCTCACGGGCTTCAAGGGCATTCTCATGCGCTATGTGCGCCGCTACGCCGCCTCGATGGGGCAGCCCAAGTGGTATGAGTGGTTGGCCCGCAACGGCTATCATGCCTGGAACAACCGCAACTCCAAGGGCATCAGCATGTCGGCTTGGCTCACCAAGACCACCGAAGACTTCTATTATTCAGATGGCGGCAACTTCAACAATGATGGCGTGGGAGCCTTCACAGCCGTATCTGCTGCCTTCAACGCACACTTGGGCGTGGTGGACGAGAGGGATGCCTACAGCCGCATGCAGGCTGATGACTTCAATTTCCTGTGCGGTACCCCCATCGTACACACGGGCAATGACGATGACGGTACGGGCTATGCGGGTGCCATGCGAAAGGGCAATTATGTGGGCTACCGCAATGTGGATTTCGGTTCGCGCTATGCTTCGCACCTGCTGCTGCGTGCCCGTCTCCTGCGTCTCGTATCGGAACTGGACGTCTATATCGATGCTCCGTCGGCCAAGGAAGGTACGCTCGTATGCACCATCAAGCCGCAGGACGATGCCGAGCGCGACGGTTGGGTGACACTGGAACGTGCTCTCAACGTGCCTGTCACCGGCAAGCACGATCTGTATCTGGTGTGTGCGGGCAGTGCCGGCATCGACCTCGTGACCCTCAACTGGCTGCAGTTTGAGGCCAGGAATACCATTTATGATGATGTGATAAGTTCCCTGGGCAGCCTGTCAACCTCGATGGAGGACAACGGACAGACCCTTGGACTGCTCGCCGATGGCAATCCCACCACACAGTTTGCCGGCATTGCACGTGAGGGTACAGAGGCTTGGGTGCAGTACGATGCACCAGCCCCCATCCGCCTGCAGGCTTATACTCTGTTCTCGGGCTTCAATGCTTCGGCCGACCCTGCGGGCTGGACGCTCATGGGCAGCAACGACGGGCAGCAGTGGGTGCCTCTGCATGAGGTGGACAATACGGCTTTCGTGGCACGTGGACAGCGTGTGCGATGTGACATCGACGAGACTGCAGCCTACAGCCATTTCCGCCTCGTTCTGCATGGAAAGGCCAATCAAACGTCCTTCTATCTGTCTGAGTGGCAACTGATAGGACACTCGGTGAGCGCCACCGACATTACTGCCGACGGCGGTACACTGGACTCCAGTCCCTCTCTCACCGACCATCAGGGACTCACTCCCGTGGTTCTTCCTCAGTCGGGAGTGGTGTATCGCGCAGCGGGCAATTATGTGCTCAGCCATTACAGCCTCACTACGGGTGCCGATGCAGCTCCCCAGGCTTGGGTGGTGGAGGGTTCCAACAACGGCACCACATGGAAGACCATCGACGAGCGCTCGGCGATGGAGTTTCCTTGCCATGCCACTACGGCCGTCTATGAGGTGCAGAATGATGTGGCTTATGTGTGGTACCGGTTGCGCCCGCAGGATGATGCGGAGTGCCAATTGGCCCAGTGGCAGTTGTTCGGACGCCTCGATATGGGCAGGCTCTATCCCGATGTGACTTCTCTGTCAAGGGTCTTTGGCCCCGACGGAAGCAGCCAGGCTGCCCTGGTGGATGACAGTTCCGAAAGCTACAGTACCATCAGCGGCGACAGCCTCTACTGGCTCATCGAGACACCGCTGGCCGTTCGCCCGCTGGCCTACACCGTGATAGCGGCCGCCGCCAAGGCACAGACTCCCACGACGATAAGCCTTCGCGGACTGGCCGAAGACGGCACTCCCGCAATTCTCTCCACACGCAATCTCTCGCTCAACGCCCGTGGTTCGCATTACACAAGCACCACAGCCACCAGCAAGAGCTTCTGCCGTTTCCAGTTGCTCGTCACCAAGACGGCCGACGAGGACAGCCAGGCGGCATCGCTCATGGGATTTGAACTCTACGGCACCATGCTTGCTGCGGCTGGCGCAGAGCAGATGCCGGCCGTTCAGAGCGTGGAGGCTTCGGCCGACGGCGTGAGTGCCACCGAGGTGATAGGCAAGCTCAATGACCAGAACAGACTCACGGCTTACAGGGCGGAGTTTGCCGACTCGCTCACCATCACCTTCTCTTATGCCGCACCTGTGAGCATCGATACCTATACGCTCACGGCTGGCAAGGACAAGGAAAACCTTGATCCCACCGACTGGCAGCTGCAAGGGTCGGCCGACGGAGAAGAGTGGGTAACGCTGGACTGCCGCACGGGGGAGAAGTTCTCACACCGCTACGCCACCCAGTTCTACCGCCTCGGCAGTCAGGCCACCTATGCCCACTATCGTCTGGTGGTGCGTGGGGTCAACGGCGGAACACAGTTGCAGCTCACCGAATGTCAGTTGCTCCACCTGGGACTGGGCACTTCGGTGCTCCCCGCAGGCGAGACTCTTGCTGCCGCCGGCATGCAGGTGAGTGGAGGACAGCTGCATGTGCAGGCTCCCCAGGCAGGCACCCTTTGCGTGTATGACCTGCAGGGACGCATGCTCCTGGCTCAGTCTGTTCAGTCGGGAAGCACCTCTCTGCCTTTGCCCCAGGCACAAGGCGTGGTGGTGGCAGTCTTGCGCATGCAGGGCGGTTCGCTGGTGCGTAAGGTGCGGCTGTAGGATGCCTCGCCTCGCGCGCGTATATATAATAATGTGTAAATGGCAGTTCGCCGTCGGCTCAGGTAATCTGCCTGCAGCAGTCTGACACCGATTCCGCCCGTTGTACTCGTGATGCGGTGCGGGATGAAATAACTTGCCTGATGCCTGCGATAGGCACAGGTGAGGGAGAGGAATCCGCCTGGTGTGTTCGTACGAACTCGTTTCGGCTTCCTCTGTAATGTGCCCAAGTGCCCCCTTGGCAAGCATGCTTGCACGAGGTCACTTGGGCACCTCTTTTTGTGCAGCGTGCTGCGATGGCTCGTGCAGCACGCTGCAATTCTCCCCGCAGCGTGCTGCAATCTCCTCCGCAGCGTACAGCAATCTTCCACGCAGCATACCGCAATCTTCCACACAGCGTACAGCAATCTTCACGCAACGCACTGTAATTCTTCACATTGCGTACTGCAATTCTTCCACACAGCGTACAGAAATTCTTCATATAGCATACCGCAATCTTCCGCACAGCGTGCCGCAATTCTTCACACAGCGTACCGCAATTCTTCACATAGCGTGCTTCAATCCTCCCCGCAGCATACAGCAATTTCCTCCGCAACTTACCGAAATCTCCGTTTGCAGCCTTCTGATGGCCATCCAAAGGCTTCTGATGGCCATCCAAAGGCTGCGTATGTGCATCCAAAGGCTGCAAACGGAGATTTTAGCTATTATCCTGATACATTTCTTTAGGGTTCTGGGATGAGTTAAGAAGGCTGCCCGAGGGGTGTTTCTTCGCTTCTTCCTTCTCTTCATAAGGCTCTGCGGTGGGCTTTAGAGTCCTTCCTCTTTCGTCTTTATACTGTTTGGATGAGGCTATAAGCCAGCTTCTTCGGCTCTTTTTTAGGCTTCTTTCTTGCCTCAACCACCTTCTCTTCCTGTGCTCAATAGCCCCTTCGCATCACCCCAATAAGGGTGAAGAAAGGACGGAGAATGCTGCATGTAAACGGTCAGTAAAATGACGGTTTTGGGGCAACAAAGTCAGGGGTGTTCCCTATCAATATTGATGGTGTTTTGTAATGCATTTTTTGCATGGGGGGGTAATTTTGAAGAATCGTTTCTTGCCGTTGCTTGCGTTTTGTAAAACATTTGTTTGGTATTTGCATGCTTTTCGTGCCTGTTTTTGAACGTGGCTAAAAGTCACTTTTAGGCTATGAGCCAGTTTGAACTACAATAATAAGGATGCATGGACTTGACTTTTTGTTGCACAAAGCAGGCGGTTTTATGTTATTTTGTATGCGTAAGAATAAAATAAAACATTATTGTTTGTTTGTTCTTGTAAAATGTTGTATCTTTGTATTCAGATATTATGAAACATTTCTGCAGGGCATTAGCCTAAGAACTTTTCCCGGTTGTGAAGTCCTGTAGATAGCAGAATAATACCAGGCTTACAGCATACGGCGCTTGGGTCAGGTGCCAGCTGAGTTCCGAGGTTGAAGATTGTACGGACAAGCCTTATGTGCCTCATGTAGCGGAACAACCGCACGGCATGAGGGAGTATAGATTGTATTCTTGCGAATCAAAATCCAAAAATGAACGATAACGGCAGTGCAACTTTGCGCTGGTATGCCCTCAAGGTGTATTTCAACAAGGTCTCTGATATGGAGGAGATGCTTGGTGAGGAGAATGTGGAGTGCTATGTTCCCTATCTCGACCAGGTATGTGCCAAGGAGGAAGAGGGCAAGAAACGTCAGGTCGCAATCCCGTCGCTTATGTTTTTTCACTCGTCTCCCCTTGAGGCCAAGCGTGTGCAGCAGGTGGTTCGCGGCAAGGCGATGGTCTATACACATCAGACTCTGGAGGGGTGGATACCCGCGCCCATCTCGGAGCATGAGATGAATGTGTTCCGGCTGGTGGTGTCTTCGGGTGCCGATGGCCTGGAATATTTCGACAATGATCCACGTGTCTTTAAGCGCGGAGAGCGGGTGAGGGTGACCGGCGGACTGTTTGCCGGTGCCGAGGGACATATCGTTCGCATCAAGGGAGACCGACGTCTCATAGTTTCCCTGACGGGTATCTGTGCCATCGCAACCTCCTACATTCCCCAGTGCTTCCTCGAGAAAATCGAGTCGGAATGAGACAAAATGGGGCCAGCAGGCGTTTCTTTCCATGAAAGGAAACGTTTCATAGGTCTCAGATATATAAATGAAACTATAAAATCATTGAGAAATCAATAAGTTATAAACCCACTGTTTCTTTTCCAAAAACAAGGAATGAAACACTGTTCAATTGATACAATGACACGTAAAATAGCTATTCTGACACAGCCCCTGCACTCCAATTATGGAGGCATCCTGCAATGCTATGCTCTGCAGACTGTGTTGGAGCGCATGGGGTGTGAGGTGACGGTGCTGAACAGAAGATGGGTGGCTCCCAAGTTGACCTTCCTGCTGTTCATACTTCGCTGCGTGAGCATGCTCAAATGTGTGTTTCGCCGTCACGTGCTTGGGCGGAAGGAATGGTACGTGCAGAAGCCTTGGGCAGAGATTTACATCCCTTACCGTGCACAGGAAGGGCTATGGGGAAATCCCCGCTTCCTGCAAGCCTTTGTGCGTGAGCATATCCATCAGACGAAGCCCTTGTATTCCTCTCAGGAATTGGGGCAGGCTGCGGATGAGGGACAGTTTGACTCCTTTGTGGTAGGCAGTGACCAGGTATGGCGTGAGCAGTATGCTCCCGAGATAACCGATTACTTCCTGGGTTTCCTACCTGACTCAGACCGCTGCCCGAAGGTGGCGTATGCGGCATCCTTCGGACTGGAGCGTGTGGGCATTTCTGATGAGAAGTTGGAGCGTTGTCGCCAGTTGTCACAAAAGTTTACTTCCGTCTCCGTGCGTGAGCAGTCGGCGGTTCGCCTGGCTAAGGAAGTGCTTGCTGTAGATGCCCGATGGGTACTTGATCCCACGTTGCTACTCCCTGCTGCGGATTTTCAGTTTGCCAGCCGCTCTACAGGAAAGAACTGGGCAGGAGTGGCCACCTATATCCTGGATGGCAGCGAAGCCAAGTCGCAGGTGGTGGGTGATGTGTCAACTTCACTTTCCCTGCCAGTCAAGGCGATGAGTCTCAGTCCGCAGTCCGAGGATGGGCAGCAGGATGATATGCTCCCCGTGGAGGAGTGGCTGCGTGCCTTTGCCCAGGCTGATTTCGTGATCACAGACTCCTTCCACGGCTGTGTCTTCAGCATTATCCACCGCAAGCCCTTTATTGCTATCGCCAACGAAGGACGCGGCATCGACCGATTCACCTCCCTTCTGGGCTACTTCGGCCTGCAAGACCTCCTCTTCTTCTCCATTGAGGACTATTACCAGAAGCGTTCTTCCCTTCTCGCCCCCATCAACTTCGCTCCCGTAGCGGAGAAACTTGCACAAGCCCAAGAAACCAGCCTCGCTTTCCTCAAGGAAACGCTCTCGCTTTGATGCAACCAAACAAGAAAACAATGTCCACCCCCAAGATATCCGTCATAGTACCCGTCTATAACGCAGAGAAAAGCCTCTGCCGCTGCATAGACAGTATCCTGACGCAAACCTATCAAGACTTTGAACTGCTACTCATTGACGATGGCAGCAAAGAATACCAGCAATAAACAATAGTCCTAATAGTTTGTGCGAAGCTCAGATCTTAGGTTGTGCTTGTGTGGTTACAAATGTTGGTGGTGTCTCTTCTTTGATTAAGGAAGGAGTAACAGGGTATTTGAAATTTATAATGAAGTATTAACTACTTCACGCAAAAAGAAACAGTAGAGCAATGCTTTGTGGAAGGAGTACAATAAAATTTTGCCGTAGAGTACGCAATCGTCTTAGTTCCTATTGTAATCTGATTCGCTTGCATATTTATCACGTAGATCATGGCGTTCATTGCTGTATTCATGGGAAAATATATATTAATCTTTTCCAATCTGCAAGAATGAAAATTGGCGACCACTTTTATTGCAGTTCGGGTGTATGTGTAAATGCTTTGAGTACAAATAAACGTGGTGCGTTTTATGCGACTGATGAAGCTGTGATAGAAATAGGGAATTATGTGGGCATGAGCAGTCCGGTACTATGGTGTCACAAGCGCATTACGATAGGAAATCATGTAAAGCTTGGAGCAGGATGCGTTTTAATCGATACCGATGCACACAATATGGATTATTTGAGTCGTCGTGAACAATGCACCGATTGGGGGGCGACAGCTCCTATTGTCATTGAAGATGACGCTTTTATAGGTATGAATTGTATAATACTGAAAGGAGTCACAATCGGTTCCCGTAGTATTATAGCCGCCGGTTCTGTAGTGACACGGAGTATTCCTGCTGATTGCATTGCAGGAGGAAATCCGGCAAGGGTGATAAGGAATTTGAATACAGATGATAAAGAATAATCCTAAAATTTCTGTCATTGTTCCTGTCTATAATGTTAAGGAATACTTATCCCGATGTGTTGACAGCATACTGGCGCAAACTTTTTCGGATTTCGAGTTATTGCTGATAGATGACGGCAGCAAGGACCGTTCTGCCCAAATCTGTGATGATTATGCAATTCGCGACACTCGTATTCGGGTGTTTCATAAAGAAAATGGCGGCGTGAGTTCAGCTCGGAACTTAGGGCTGGATAATGCTCATGGAGAATATGTGATATTTTCGGATTCAGATGATTACTATTGCATGGACGATTGTTTAGAACAACTCTATAACGTAGCACTAAATAATCATTTAGACATAGTAAGAGGAGAATATATTGCAGTAGATAAAGATGGTAATGAATTGCCACAACGTAGATTCGTTAAGGAAAGGTTGCCTTGGGCTGAAAAGACATTGTACTCTGATGAGTTTGTCAAAAATGTTCTGCGAGGTGAATTCTTTATGGTACTTATGTTGATGAAACGTAGCAAGGTTGCCGAACTACGTTTCCCCATCAATCAGGTATTCCTTGAAGATATGAATTTCTTGATGCATCTTTTTCAGAAGGGAATGAAGTGCCGATATATTCCTCTGACATTCTATGCATATCGTAAAAATCAAATGGGGGCATCATGCAGCTACAGCATAAAGAATATGCTTGATTCTTTTGCCATGTGTGATGTCTTTGCCCAGTTGTCCGAGAATACTGATAGAGTGGAAATGCGGGATTATTGTAGATATAATAGCGTTATGATGTATTATTGGAGCTTGGATTCAATGTCTCAACGGTATAATACGGTACAGCGTGAACAGATAATAAAAGAAGCTAATCTTCTTGTTCTTCAGAAAAAGACTCAAAAAAGAAAACATGAATGGCATATAAGGAATAAATCATTGATTGTATTGTTTGCTGATTTAAGGTTTGCTATTCACCTCCTTAGGATAAAGGCGTGGATGGCGCATTTCAGAGCTATTATAAAAAAGAAATTATAATGGAATATACTGCTGTAATCCGGACATTGGGACGTGCTGGAGAGAAATATCAGCCGTTGCTTGACTCGCTGATAAAACAGGATATATTAAAAATCAAATGGAACTCTATCCGTAAGGCAATTGTGTTTATTCAAAGCAAAGAGTATCAATCAATTCCTTTGGTAAAATGAAAACTATACCCATTGTTTTTGCATTTGATAATAATTTGACAATGCCGGCTTGTATTTGTTTGTCTTCACTGATGGTAAATGCCAATCCGGATACATTTTATGATATCTTCATCTTACATTCGGATAAGGAATGTTTGGATAAGGAGATGCTGAACAAGGTGGAGTCAGTTTATTCAAATTGCCGCATCCGATACCGTAGGGTAGGCCATTGTTTTGACGGAGCTTTTGAGATACGAGGCATTACGAATGTCACTTACTATCGTCTGTTGATTCCGGAGTTGATACCGGAATATGACAAAATCATATATTCAGATGTAGATGTCATATTTCGCTCGGATTTATCTAAAATCTATGAAGAGACAGAATTGACCGATTGTTATATTGCTGGAGTTAATTCATTGTCACATCTGCATCCTGAAAGAAAAGTATATTATAAAAGAAAGATAGGAATCGACCCACAAGGGGTTGTGTATGCTGGCAATATCATTATTAACTCAAAAAAAATAAGGGAAGATAATTTGATAGTCCGTTTTAAGGATTTGTCAAAACAGAATTATCAGTTTCAAGATTTGGATATATTGAATATCGCCTGTTCCGGACATATTAAGCAATTGCCACCTTCATTTTGTATAACCACAGATATATCAGAGTTGTCTTGTTATCAAAAAGAGGAATTGCTGAAGCTTTGGAGTAAAGAAGAACTTGAAGAAGCCATGCAAGAAGGTATAGTACATTACAATGGACAAAAGCCTTGGAAAGGTGTCTGCATTAATTTCGATGTATGGTGGCAGTATTATCGCAATTCACCATTTTATGATGAACGTTTCTATTTCGATTTCTTTAATAGGCAATTGTATCTTTTAGATACACTGACATTATGGAAACGCGTCAAAACAATTATTCGCTTTTTTACAGTAGGAAGAACACGATGAGCATTATTGTCAATATAGCTTGTGGGTTAGCCAACCGAATGTTTCAATATAGCTATTACTTGTATCTTCAATCAAAAGGATATGAAGTAGAAGCTGATTATTACACTTCAGGGGTGTTGGCGCATGAAGATGTAGAATGGAATAAGATATTTCCTAAAGCTATATATAGAAATGCTTCTAAAACTAAAATTTGGTGGGTAGGTGGTGGCGAAAGTATGATAGCTAAAATACGCCGCCGATATTTCCCTCGTATAGCAAAGGTGCAGTACATGCCTACCGCTTTTTCTGTGGAGCTACCCAAACAAGATAAGCAATATATGATAGGTGTTTTCCAAAACGCAGAGATGGTTGAAGCAGTCCGTAACGAAGTATTGGACAAGTTTTCATTCAAGCCATTTGAAGATGATTATAACAGAGAAGTTGCCAAAGAAATGGCAGCATGCGAATCGGTTGCGATTCATGTAAGAAAGGGCGCAGATTATCAATCACGCATTTGGTATCAAAATACATGTAACATGGATTATTACCGGAATGCGATTGCTTACATGAAGAATCATTTAGTGAATCCTCGTTTTTTTGTTTTTGCCGACAACAAGGAATGGGTCAAGGAATATTTCACGGGATTTGAATACACTTTAGTGGACGGTAATCCGGGAGATGGATGGGGAAGCCATTTCGATATGCAGCTGATGAGTCTTTGCAAGCACAATATTATTTCTAACAGTACATATAGTTGGTGGGGGGCTTTCTTGAACGCTTCGTCAAAGAAGGTGGTTATTATTCCCAAGGTTTGGTTTAATCCTGACAGTTGTGATGATTTCACTTCTGAAAAATTACTGTGTAAAGGATGGATACAATTATAGTGGACAAACAAATACAGCCTAAAGTATCTGTAATAGTACCCATTTACGGAGTAGAGAAATTCATAAAACGTTGTGCGGAGTCATTGATGAAG
>SAMEA104315439__coassemble_540_pt1 | contig 14693 bp, 9 predicted proteins | sample SAMEA104315439__metabat2_low_PE_011 | metagenome-assembled genome bin SAMEA104315439 (sample SAMEA104315439) | gut metagenome | biome: Monkey gut; feature: monkey-associated habitat; material: faeces | place: China | collected 2013
TCCGACATTTTGGAAATGACCGTGAATCAAGCCATCGAGTTTTTCTCCGTAGAACAGCGATTTAATGAAAAGAAAATCGTGAACAGGCTGAAACCGCTCCAAGATGTGGGACTGGGCTACATCAAGCTCGGACAATCCTCCTCCACCCTGTCAGGCGGTGAGAACCAGCGCGTGAAGTTGGCCTACTATCTGGGTATGGAGAAGCATGCGCCCACGGTATTCATCTTCGACGAGCCTACCACCGGCCTTCATTTCCACGACATACGACGTCTGCTGGATGCCTTCAACGCACTCATCCAGCGCGGGCATACGCTTGTCATCATCGAGCACAACATGGATGTCATCAAGTGTGCCGACCATGTGATAGACCTGGGACCGGAAGGTGGAGCACGAGGCGGGCAGCTCCTCTGTTGCGGCAAGCCCGAAGAGGTGGCTCTGTGCCAGGACAGCTACACCGCACGCTTCCTCAAGGAAAAGCTCGACATGCAGTAACCCGCCGCCGTCGGGAGCTGACAAGGCAAAAAATCGAGCCAAGGTTACTTGGCAAAGTAATACTGGATACTTGGCCGTTTATCCTTGGATACATTGCCAAGTAATACTGGATACTTTTTCTGGGTGGTTTCTTGCTCTCCGACTCCCTCCTTCCCTGTGTCTTTTCCTGATTTCATTGAATCGGGAAAAGACACAGGGTAGAAAACCCCAAAAAGAGTGCGTATCCTGGCAGCGCCAAACGGATGACACCGCCACCCCAGAAGGGGCAGGAGCGCCAACTGAAGCAGTGCCATTCCAAGGCAAGTGACAACCGATTCAGTATGCCCTTTACTGCCCCGTCAACCGATTCTGTTTGCGAAGAGGAAAAGTGCCTGGTTAAATTACTAAAACACACAAGGTTACAGGCACAGGGGGAAATTCCCTACTGAGACGGGGAAAATTGTCTTATAGGACAATTTAAAATGTCTTATAAGACAATTTGAATTGTCCTATAAGACAATTTTTACGAGATTAGCGGCAGCATAGCAAAACAGGCCCCCGACTGCGGGTCGGGAGCCTGTTTTTATGTAGTAAAGTGAACGGTGCGGGCAGACTGCTATCTCAGCACGCTCTTCCTGGTCTTGTTGCCTGTCCTCATGATGCCCACACCCTTTTGCGGTACGCTCTGGCGGCGGCCACTCAGGTCATAGTATTCCACCTCACCCTGCCGTGAGGCATCCACATTGCCGATTCCCGTTCCGTTGGGATTGGTGAGATAGCCCTCGAAGTTGGCCATTTCCAGCCCCTTCTTGTTGGCATCATACTCCACTGCACCCTTCAGGCTGAAGCAGTCCTCAAACATGTCATCATTGGGCTTCACGGCTGTGGTCACAAACAGGTCGCTGGCAAGGATGGTGGTCAGCCTACGGCATCTGCCGAACATATGGCCCATATCGGTCACCTTGGCTGTATTGAACCGTGTGAGGTCGAGGGTGATGAGCGACGAGCAGGCGTAGAACATCTGGTTCATGTCCGTCATCTCCTCGGTATTCAGGTTCTCTATGCCGGTGATGGTTCCCAGGTCATAATAGTTGGTAAACCACTGGTATCCGCTGGTGGGACGGGCATTGGCAAAGCTTTCATCGAACACCACCGTCTTGACAACAACGCCTGTCGATACCCTAATCCAGCCTGGAGTTTCGGCACCAGTATTCAGCGGGAAGGCTCCTGCTGGCCTCTTCGTATCGTGCCTGAAGGTCATCATGCCTTGGTCAGCATCCATCACCACATACGACTCCGGCTCTGTGGGAGCTATGTTGCTCAGGTAGCCGGTGGTATAGTTGGCCATCTCCTTGCCGATCTTCTCCTCATCATACATGACGGCACCTCTCAGCTTGTCGCACTTGGCAAACATGTCGGTTCCGGCATTCTCCATTGTCAGGGCTGTCACCACAAACTTGTCGGAGACATAGATATTGGTGAGTGCGGAACAATGGTAGAACATATTGTTCATATCTACCACCTTGTCGGTACAGAAAGTCGAGAGGTCGAGGACGGTGAGGTCGTTACAGTCCTTGAACATAGCCGACATGTCGGTCACCTTCTCTGTATTGAACCGTGAGAGGTCGATGGATTTGAGTACCCAGCAACCGCTGAACATCATGCTCATGTTGCTCATCTCCTCGGTGTTGAGATGCTCCATGCCGTCGATGGCCTTCAGCGACGAGAAGCTGTCAAACCACATGAAACCGTTTGTGGGCTTGGCTCGGGCAAACGACTCGTCAAACACCACCTTCTCTACCTTATAATATATGTCCTTTCGCCAGCCCGGTGCCTCGTCGGCCATATTCAGCGGATAGGCTCCCACGGGACGTTTCATGTCGAACTTGAACGTCAGTGTCTTGCTGTCCTCATCAAACACGACATAGGCCTCAGGTGCGCTGGGTGCGCTGTTGGTGAAGTAACCCGTGGTATAGTTGGCCATCTTCACACCATCCTTCGAGCCAACATAGGCAACGGCTCCTCGCAGCAGGTGGCAGGCGGCAAACATCCCGTCACCCGATGTCACAGCTGTGGTCACGAACTTGTCAGAGACGAAGATGGTGGTGATGGATATGTCGTTCATGAACATGCTGCTCATATTCTCCACCTTGGGAGTGCTGAAGCTGGAGAGGTCCAGGTAGGTCAGCTTTTCACAGTCGGCCAGCATCTCACGCATAGACACCACATTCTTCGTGTCGAAAGAAGAGACATCGAGGGCGGTCAGACTCTGGCAGCCGCTGAACATCATACTCATGTCGGTCACCTGAGACGTATTGAAGCGGGACAGGTCAATGGCTGTGAGGAGGCCACAATTGCGGAACATGGCACTCATATTGGTCACTGCCTCGGTGCAGAGATGCTCAATGCCTGTGACGGCAGCCAGATTGGTGCAGCCGGCGAACCATCTGTAGCAACTGGTGGGACGTGCATCGGCAAACGTGGCATCGAACACCACCTCCTTGATGTCGGTAGCATGCCTGGTCCAGCCAGGCAGATTGGCTCCCGTGTTGAGGGGATAAGCCCCGGGATGCTTGTCCTTGTCAAAGAAGAAGGTAAGCGTGCCCTTGGCGGCATTGAACACCACACATACCACAGGGTCGGCAGGTGCGGGGTCGCTGAAATAGCCGGTGGTTCTGTTGGCCATCTCCTTTCCGGTCTTGGCCTCATCAAACACACTGGCACCCACCAGTTGTTCACAGCCGGCAAACATCCCTGCATCGGCTGTCACAGCAGTTACCACAAACCCGCTTCCGGCATAGATGGTGGTGAGGGCAGAGCAACCGCCGAACATGCCGCTCATATCCTGCACGGTGGCTGTATTGAACTTCGAGATGTCGAGAACCGCAATGCTTTGGCAACCGCTGAACATATTGCTCATGTTCTTTGCCTTCGGGGTGGTGAAAGCAGACAACTCAAGTTCGGCCAGTTTGCTGCAACCGGCAAACATGCCACCCATCTGTTCAGCATTCTGAGTGTCGAACGTGGATATGTCGAGGGCAGTAAGATTCTCACAGCCGGCAAACATGTCCCTCATGTCGGTCACGTTCTGTGTGTTGAGTGTCTTGGCATCGAGGGTGGTCAGACTCTTGCAGTCCTGGAACATGGATGCCATCGTGGTGACATTGTCAGTCTTGAGATTCTTGAAGTTTACGATGGCATCCAGATTGGTGCAGCCGGCAAACCACTGGTAGCAACTGGTGGGCTTTACTTCGGCAAACGAGCCATCAAACACCACCTTCTTGATTTCCTCCCTGTGGTCGGCTATCCAACCCGGAGTGGTAGTGGCATCATTGAATGTATAGGCACCTGTTGGCTTCTTCAACCCTTGACGGAAAGTGAGTGTTCCATCCGTGGCACTAAACACCACATAAGGGCCAAAGGTGCTCTTGCCCTGTGTGAAGTAACCCGTGGTGAAGTTGGCCATTTCCTTTTTTATCTTGCTTCCATCGAAGGGTACGGCACCCACCAGCTTCTCACAGCCATAGAACATGTTGTTGTCGTAATTCAATGCCGACACGTCAAACTTATCGGTGGCATATATGGTGGTGAGTTCTTTGCAATTGAAGAACATCTCATACATGCTGGTCACCTGCTTCGTGTCGAAATTGGAGAGGTCAAGTGTGGTAAGTTTGTTGCATTCATAAAACATGTTGCCCATAGACGTGACGTTTCGCGTATCGAAGCTTGTAATGTCGAGGGAGGCGAGTTCGTTGCAATTTTCAAACATATTACTCATATACTCAACATTACGCGTATCGAAGCTGGAGACATCGAGGGAGGTCAGTTTACTACAACCCCGAAACATCCTCTCCATTTGCCTCACTTTACGCGTATCGAAGTTGGAGGCATCGAGGGAGGTGAGCAGCGAACAATTGGCAAACATGAAACTCATGTCATCCACCTTGCGTGTATCGAAGCTGGAGACATCGAGGGTGGTCAGGCTATTGCAACCGTTGAACATTCCGTTCATATCCGTCACTTTCCGCGTGTCGAAGTTTGTGACATCAATGGAAGCGAGCTTGTAGCAACCTTTGAACATACTACCCATGTACTCCACGTTTTGTGTATTGAAATGGCTGACATCCACACTGGCAAGCTCATTGCACTGGCCAAACATATTAGACAGGGAATACACATTGCGGGTGTCGAACTTCGACACATCAACAGAGGTAAGCTTTGGGCAGTAACTAAACATACCAGACATGTTGTTCACGTTCTGCGTATTGAAGTTCGACACGTCAACGGTGGGAAGTTCCAAACATTTGTTAAACATGGAATTCATTGACCACACTTTCCCGGTATTGAAACCCGACACATCAAGCGAGGTGAGCGATTCGCAACAGTTGAACATGAAATCCATGACTCCCACATTGCCAGTGTCGAAATTCTTCAAATCAAGAGTCTGGAGCTTTTTACAGTTGTCAAACATACCTTCCATCGACGTGACATTCCCGGTATTGAAGCAGGAAACATCAAGAGATGTGAGCAATTCGCAGGAATAGAACATATTTTTCATTTTAGTCACCTTGCCGGTATTGAAACCCGATACATTGAGGCTGGTGAGGGCACGGCAGCCATAGAACATCCGAGACATGTCGGTCACATTGGAGGTATTGAATGTGGAAAGGCCAAGGCTCGTCAGGCTGGAACAGCCATCAAACATAGAATGCATGTCGGTGACATTGGAGGTATTGAATGTGGAGAGGTCAAGCCTCGTCAGGCTGGAACAACCGTCGAACATGTAACACATGTCGGTGACAGCCTCGGTATTCAGGTAGGCAAGTCCTTCAATGGCAGTCAGCGAAGAACAATTGGCGAACCAGCCGTGGCAACTGGTGGGACGGGCATCGGCAAACGAGGCATCAAACACCACTTTGTTGACAGACCCATTAATAGAAAACCATTCCGGGTAATCATCGCCTACGTTCAAGGCATAAGCCCCCTCAGGTTTGGCTGCATCATGCCTGAAGGTGAGTGTGGAGCTTTCGTCATCAAATACGGCATACGACTCTGCCTCTTGGGCCAACATAGGGATTCCCCATGCAGGCAAACACATCACTACCGTCACTATCAGACGGCTGACAAGTGTTCTGAAGTCAAGGTGCTTCTTCATAGTAATTAAATTTATCATTATTAATAAAAGACTTTCTGTGTTTCTCATTCGGTCTGTCCATCCACCTTCAAGCAGGCAGCAGAGGCAAGTGCTCCAGGACAAAGAGGGGGATGCAATCCACATCACACTTCCTCACCTAACCGTCCTACAGGCAGCATAAACCGCCTTCAGCACGGCAAATTTACAATAAAGTGAGCAGAGCAACAAACAAAAGAACAAAAATCTTCGCCTCACCAGCAAATTTCCCGTCTCGTCCTCAGCCTCATCCCTTTCCCCTGCCAACTTGCCCTCCGCATCCTTTTACATACATTATATATAGTACCATAATGACACACAACGCACCACCCATCAAGTTTGGGCAAAACAAATGTCGTGTTTAGACAGAACAACCAGCACCATGCGTTAATTTTAGTTAACCTTGCAAGTCTTTTGCCCAATTCCATTTACCATTCCAGAACATTCTCCTAACTTCGCTTCAATATTATTCCAAGCCTCGAATCTGACAAGAAACGGGATTGCCTTACAAATCATATATGCCGCAAAGACTCATGGATTCAAGAAACAATCGGTTCACGGAGATGCTTCTGCTCATGTGCTTCTGCTTGAGCAGTCTGGCAGTGGAAGCGCAAAAAGTTCCCCACACGCGAGACTTCCCCACCCGAAGGGAGGTGAGAAGAATGATGAAGCTCATCAAACGAGCCGACCACCAAGAAGATTATGTGCGCCAATGGTACAAGAGGCAAAAGCAAGATCCACCTCAAGACTGGGGAAAGGAGGTCAAGCGCAAAGACGAGAACCACAGATTTGAATATCTGACAGACAAAGATTTCAATGACAACGCAAGGGGATGCTATATGGTAGATGGAGTCTATATCGGCCCCTACGACATAGGCATCAACTGCTGTTCTATGAAAAGGAAGATTCTGGATTCTGACTCAGACTTCCCCTTTACCATCAGAAGCATTGGCAAAGACAAAGACTCTCTGCTACTTGACGTTCCCTTGGGTGAATGGTCAGAAAAAAAAGAAGAAGAATGCTGGCCCAGCATACGCGGAAAGGAGATTTCCTACATCTGCAATTATGAGAGCGAGGGGAAAAATATCGAGTTGATAAGTCTGGACGACCTTCGAAAAGAACGCTTTCCACATCTTGACGCACCCGCCATCTACACAATAAACAAATTCTTCATCACACACGATGAAGACCTCTACAAACTGGACAAGAACTTCATATATAGAGTGCAACTGATAACTTCCGAACAAATTCCCACTTTGGGAAAGGCTTACCCGCACTTCGCCATTATACGCATCTACACCCATACCGCCCACAATTGGCATCAGGGAATCATTGGCGTGAAATAAACCAGCAAGAAGCATTATGACTAAATCAAGGAACAACACAGACAGATACAGGCTCATCATCGGCCTTTTGGTTCTGTTATGCATATGCTCTGTGGAAACAGCAGCACAAGGCTGGTACACATGCCAAGAGGAAGTCCAGCATTTCCGTGAGCACATGCGTCTGTTGCAATCTACCCCTCCCACGTATTGCAGCAAGACAAGAGAAGACCCCAACCACGCCGATGAAGTGGCAAGCGACACCTTTTTCAACAAAAGGCTCATGTCTAAAGTATGCTTCACCTTGAACGGCACTTATATCGGCCCCAGCGACATAGGTATCAACTGCTGTTCGACGAAAAAGAGGGAGATACGCATTGGACACGGGAAACCATTCACGATAAGAGGCATAGGAGCCCACAACGACTCCATCACGATAAACATGCCAGACAGCCTGGCAAGTGGCAAAGGGCAAATGCCTGCCATTCGCAACAGGGACTTTTGGTATGTAATCAACTACGAGGACCATGACAACAAGACCTTCCTGGTCACTCTTGACGAAGTGAAGAAGGCACTCTACCCCAATCTCAAGGGACCCATTCTGTTTATGATAAACAAGTTCTTCATCACCCACGATGAGGACCTCTACAGGATAGACAGGAATTTCATCATGAAAGTGGAATTGCTCAACTCGTCCGACATCTCTGCGCTAAAGCTCTTCCCCACCTTCAACATCATACGCATATTCACCTGGACTCCCCACAACTGGCACCAAGCCCAAAGCTATGAAACCAGCCTGACGGAATAAGGAACCCATGTGAATCATGGTAGGATTCAAGCAGTACCACTTACCTTGCCCATGAAGTATATCTTACTTTGCCTATGAAGTACTACTTCTATCGCCCACGCAGTACTACTTTTTTTTTTCTCTTACCCTTTGATGTAAGTCAAATGACCAAACGAATTCTTCATCACCTACGATGAGCACTTCTGTTGTTTTATAGTTCAGTCTTCAATTCATTATACAAATCTACTGGACCCAAGTGCCAGTATTTCGTACTTTCTGTTGATAACTTCTTGTACAACTCTGAACGATAGATGAGGCTAAGACTCTCTTGTAGAGTGAAGCCATAATCATCGTGTAAATATTCTACCAGCCAGCAAATTTTACCCGGCAAAAGCAGATGGAGGTTGTCTTGGTTTATTTGAAACATATTATTTTCCTATTCTAATTGCTTCAATGAAATGTAGTGCCGCCTCTTGAACAGCCTTTATGCGATGTTGCAAGAGGCTTCTACTGTTTCTTAATTAGGTTGGATGAACTGGGATTGAACTCTATCCCATAAACCACACAGACGAAATGACAGTCCCTTATCGGCCAAGCGACAAGATTCTAATCCGTCCCGCAACCTTCTCTCATGCGGCTGAGCTGGTCGAGCAGTTGGATGTGGTAGGCATCCAATTTGCCTTGCAGGATAAGTTTGCGGTTGTATTTCCACCAGTTGAGGAGACCTCGGTTCTCCACTTTGCGCTTGTCGGGCAGGTGGCGATGCTCCTGCACATAGGCCAGGAGCTGAGCGTAATGCTCCTGCCAGTTCTGTTCTCTCTTAGAAACTTTCATCTTTGTCTTGTACAAAAATTCTCTTCGTTTTTAGTAACATTAGCAACAGCTAATGCTTGAGGAAAATAAAATGGAGCGGATTTCGTAGGAGTATAAGCGTTTATATCATCTATCTGCTGACTGGCTTGTCGTTTTTTCCACCTATACCCTCGCTGATAGCTGGGAATATAGAAGTTGATATTGCCGTTTTCTAAATCAACTATTGATTTAAGTGAAATGTTCTTGCTCATAAGTTTTCTTTTATACATTTTCAACCTCTTTAGCTTGGCAGAGAGATTCAAACAGTGTGGGTCTATTATAAAAACATTAGGGAATCAAACACGTTCTTTCTACGATTTTGCCAAGTATGTTCTATTGATTACTCCTATTGATTAAATTAACCACCACTTTCACCATCACATCCTTCTCTTCTGTGCGGCTCTCGGCAATCATCAGCGTGAGTGCAACGAGGGTGTTGTCGGCTATGCGTTTATGTCCGTCCTGGCCATAAAGTATGCCATTCTTCTCCATAAACCAAAGGAAAAGCATGGCAGCAATTCGTTTGTTGCCATCGCTGAAAGAATGGTTTTTGACCACGAGATACAACAATATAGCTGCTTTTTCTTCCACAGAAGGATATAGATCTTCACCACCGAATGTTTGATAAATCTGACCGATACTACTCTTAAAAGAATCATCTTTCTCGTTTGCAAACCATCGGCTTTCACCAAACTTCACTTTCAAGGCGTTGATGGCATCCATGGCATTCTCGTAAGTAGCATGGAAAAATTCCTCTTTGGTTGTCTTCTCTACGCCCAATGCTTGATAGTCATAGCGGTCGAGTGTATCAAGGGCATAGACATAATCTGTGATAACACAGAACAGTCCAGAATACTCTCCTTCAGACACTTTGTCTTGGAGGGTGAGAGCTCGCGACATCAAACGAACCACATCCTTCAAATCATCATAGTGGTCGAGGCGACGTTGGTCTATAGCATAGCCTTTGATGAGGTACTGTTTCAATATACCGTTAGCCCATTTTCTGAAAAAAATACCATTCCGGCTTTTCACTCTATACCCTACAGAAATGATCATATCAAGATTATAGTAATCTATTCTCTGCATTTGAGTATATCCCTCTTTCCTGCCATATTTCTTGGGTATCGCAAATTTTGCGACTACCGGCTCACCTTCCAGTTCTTCCCTCAATGCATTATTGATATGCTTTGCTATTGTTTTGTAGTCTCTACCATAAAGTTGAGCGATTTGTTCTCTATTAAGCCAAACGGAATCTTTCTCCAACTTTACTTCAAGTTGTGTGTTGCCATCGTCTGTCTTATATAGGACGATAGAAGAACCATCATTTGCAACAATTTTATTCTCCATCATATATATATCACTATTCCTTATACTTGTTCCACATTCTCTTTACTTTTCCAGCTATCTCCTTACGGAGCCAAAGAGGTTCGAGCACTTCAAGGTCTTCACCTTTCCAAAGGAGTTTCTGTTGGAAGTCGGATGCCGGTCTGATATGCAATCCAAAGGACCTAAAAAGAGGCGGGTTGCACAAGAGTATTCCTCTGCAACCCGCCAGTGTATCCTGTTACTGCCCAGGCACAAGGGAGTGCCCGCAGCTGCTTGTCAGAAGTAGAAGCCCATGCCAAGCTTCAGTCCCACCTCGGTCCCCTCGCTGAAGCGGTTGAAGCAGAGGTTGCAATAGACTGACGGTTCGATGCTCAGATAGTTGTTCACATAGAAGCAGTAGCCCACCTCAGGTGAAAGGTGCATGTAGTTGCGGTTGCCAAAACGGTTCACCTCCGTCACTATCACCTGTTTGGTACCATCAGGCAATGTGCTCTCCACTCTATTGACAGTCTTTCCTGTAGTCACATTGCTGGCATGCTGGAAGGTGAGTCCCAGTCCCAGGAATATGCCGTTCTGCTCGATGTAGTATCTTCCGCCTACACCCACCTGCAGGTCGTTGCGGTTCTTCATAGTGCCGCGAGCACCCTGATGCTCATATCCCAAGCGTCCGTATATCATCCAGCCGTCTTCTACAAAATAGCCGCCGGTAGCCTGAACGCCCATCTTGAACTTGGAGTCCTTGCTGTAGGAAAGTCCCATACCGGTAAGTGAAGTGTTGAGATAAGAGGTGTATTTCTCAAACTGGGCAGATGCCGACAGGCTGGTCACTGCCATCAGCAGCACCAGCATACCTTTTCTCAATGTGGATGTCTTCATTGCGATATTCTTTAGAGTCGTTATAAATTTAATGAGGGCGAAGTTATGGGATTTTTCCCAAGTCAGCAAGCATCAGTGCCGCATTTTAGTATGTTTTAACTTCTGCCGCCATTGCTTCTCCTGCGCACAAGCCAATACCCGAACAGGGCAGTAAGCAGGCACATGAAGACCAGTCCGCTCACAATGCCCACCATGAGGGGCAACTGGAATCCTTCAGGTGCCACCAGTATGTAACTAGTACACACTACGGTCATGAACATGGCAGGAAGCAGGGTAATCCAGAAGCAGCGTCCCTTGCGTGCCAACCACACACTCACAGCCCACAGAGTCATGAAGGCAAGCGTCTGATTGGACCATGCGAAGTAGCGCCAGAGCACATTGAAGTCGATGAACAACAGCATACCGCACACCACGAAGATAGGCAAACTGAGCGCGAGACGCTTCCAGAGCTTGTTCTGAGGGAAGTGGAGGAAGTCGGCCGCCATCAGTCGGGCGCTGCGCAAGGCAGTATCGCCACTGGTGATAGGTGCTGCCACCACACCCAGTATGGCCAGTATGGCTCCTATCCTGCCCATCCAACTGCTGCACAGGGTGCTTACCACCACGGCAGGATTGCCCATATCGGCCAGTTGCTGATAGCCGCCGGCATACTTGATGGAGGCTGCTGCCCAAATGAGAGCCACCAGCCCCTCGGCTATCATAGCTCCGTAAAAGACGCGACGGCCCATACGCTCACTCTTGAGACAACGTGCCATCATGGGGCTTTGAGTGCCGTGGAAACCGCTGATGGCACCACAGGCTATCGTGATGCACAGCATGGGAAACACGGGCAACCCCTTGGGATGATGGCCCGTGAGAGGGTCGGTGAGTTCGGGCATCCAGCCGTCATGGGTGAAGATGCCTATTGCCAGACCCACTGCCATGATGAGCATAGCCAGTCCGAAGAGGGGATAGATGCGACCGATGAGTGCACTCACAGGCAGCAGAGTGGCCAATATATAATAGAAGAAGATGAGTGCCGACCAGAAGAAGACAGTGCCGCAAGCGCCCCAACCAGACGTCATGTTGCTGAGCAGATTGGCCGGTGTGGCCACAAACACAGCTGCCACCAGCACCAGAAGCACCATGGAGAACACGCGCATGAGGAGCCTGATTCCCGACCCCAGTTCATCGCCCACAAACTCGGGAATGGATATACCACCCTTGCGCAGGCTGATCATCCCGCTCATGTAGTCATGTGTAGCACCCGCAAAGATACAGCCAAGCACTATCCACAAGTAGGCTGCAGGACCAAACAGAATGCCCATGATGGCACCGAAGATGGGGCCAGTACCGGCAATGTTGAGAAACTGGATGAGGAACACTTTCCAAGTGGGCATGGGGATATAATCCACTCCATCCTGCTTGGTAAAACACGGTGTGGGCCTGTCTGGCTCCACTCCGAACACTCTCTCCACCACTGCGCCGTAGAACACATATCCAAGCACCAGGGCAACAAGAGAAATACAAAACGAAATCATGTCTGCTTCTTTTTCTTATAAACTGACGTGCAAATTTACGAAAAAACGATAAAAAGAACTATCTTTGTGGGCATGAATAAGCTCATAAGGACTTGTGCACTGGCTCTGGCAGCCATACTTTGCACCACAATATACGCGCAGGAACTCTTTTCACCTGCCCATCCCGCACCCAAGAGAGAGGTGCGCGGAGTGTGGGTAACCACGCTGGGAGGACTGGACTGGCCTAAGACAAAGGCCAATTCAGCCAACGGTATCGAACGTCAGAAGCAGGAGCTGAGGCAGATACTGGACCAACTGCAGGCCTGCAAGATGAACACCGTGTTCCTGCAGACACGTGTGCGCGGAAGCGTCATCTACCCCAGCCGCATCGAACCATGGGATATCGCGCTCACGGGACAGTACGACAAGAGTCCAGGCTATGACCCTCTGGCCTTTGCCATAGAAGAATGCCACAAGCGTGGGATGGAACTGCACGCCTGGGTGGTGACCGTTCCGTGCTTCAAGACAGCACAAGCCAAGCGCATGGGCAAGAAAGGGCTGCTGCACACCCACCCCTCCTGGCTCAAGCGGCATGCCGACTCCTATTATCTGGATCCCGGACTGCCCGGAGTGGCGGAGTACATAGCAGGCATCTGCCAAGAGATAACCGAGAACTATGATATCGACGGTATTCACTTCGACTACATACGTTATCCCGAAAACCCAGAGTCTTTCCCCGACGCCGCCACCTACAGAAAATACGGCAAGGGACAATCCAAGCGCCAGTGGCGATGCGACAACATCACCGCCATCGCACGGCTGGCCTACCAGCGCATCAAGGCTGTGAAACCCTGGGTAAGGGTAAGTTGTTCGCCTGTAGGCAAATACCAGGACGTATCGCGCTATTCTGCCAAGGGATGGGCAGCACTCACCACCGTGCATCAGGATGCACAGGGATGGTTGCGCCAGGGCATTATGGATATGCTCTGTCCCATGATGTACTTCCAGGGCGACCACTTCTACCCCTTCGCTGCCGACTGGCAGGAGCAGTCCTACGGGCGTATCATCGTGCCTGGTCTGGGCATTTACTTCCTGAGTCCGAAAGAGAAGGACTGGGAATGGGGCATCGTGCAGCGCGAGTTGTGCTACATACGCCAGGAGCAGTTGGGCGGCCAGGCATACTTCCGCAGCCAGTTCCTCACCGACAACACCAAGGGTATCTACGACTATCTGCACGATTCCTATTACCCCTATCCCGCACTCACCCCCGCGCTCACCTGGCTATGCAGCACTCCGCCAGAGGCTCCCAAGGTGACCACACAAGAGCGGGTGAATGGAGTGAAGGAGCATCTGGTATGGAGCCAGGTGAAAGGAAGCCAAGGCGAAGCATGCCGCTACGTACTCTACGCCGGCAAGTCGTCGCCCGTGGATATCACCAACCCTGCCAACATAGTGACAGTGACCGAACAGACAGAATACACCTACAACCTGCTCTCACGCACCCTCTACGGTCTGCACATGGCGGTGACAGCCATCGACCGGTTTGGCAACGAGAGCCAGCCAACGGAATTCTGATCACATCTTACACATTATTTATATATAAGGAATATGAGCAAGAAGACAATCGTTGATGTATTCGAACACAGTGTGAAAGCTTATGCCAACAACACTTTCCTCATGGAGAAGGTGGGACAGACATGGGTCAACACCACATACAGGGAAGTGAAGCAGATGGTCTATTGGCTTGGAGCGGGCCTGCAGGAACTGGGCGTGAAGAAAGGCGACTGCATGGCATTGCTGTCAGAGGGACGCAACCTGTGGATAGTGAGCGAACTGGCCATGTTCTATGCCGGTGCCATCAACGTACCCCTGAGCATCAAACTGGAGGAGAACAACGACCTGCTCTTCCGCATGCAGCACGGCGATGTGCGCTACATAGTGGTGAGCGGAACGCAGCTCAAGAAGGTGCGGGCTATCCGCAAGGAACTTACTGCCGTAGAGCGCGTGATTGTGCTCGACAAGCAAGACCAGTGGGAGGAGGGCGAAATAGGACTCGAAGAGGTGATGGAGATGGGCCGCAAGCGCCTGGCAGAATGCACTCTGGACGAGTTCAAGAGCGTGGGATTGAGCCTGCAGAACTCCGACATCGCCACCATAACCTACACCAGCGGCACTACAGCCGACCCTAAAGGCGTGTGTCTGACACACCGCAACTACACAGCCAACGTGGAACAGTGCCTCACCAGAGTGCCTATCGACCAGACTTGGCGCACGCTCATCATACTGCCCCTCGACCATTGCTTTGCCCACGTGGTAGGCTTCTACGTGATGATGATGCAGGGTGCATCGGTGGCTACCGTGCAGAACGGACGCTCGCCCATGGAGACTCT
>SAMEA104315439__coassemble_559_pt1 | contig 14427 bp, 10 predicted proteins | sample SAMEA104315439__metabat2_low_PE_011 | metagenome-assembled genome bin SAMEA104315439 (sample SAMEA104315439) | gut metagenome | biome: Monkey gut; feature: monkey-associated habitat; material: faeces | place: China | collected 2013
TCTGTCGGAGCGTTTCTCCATCTCCACCACCTTCCACTCGTCTTCTCTCTTGTAGGCCAAGGGCTTCTCGCATATCACATGCTTGCCGCACTTGAGCGCCCTTTCTATACGGCTGGCTCTGGAGTCAGCCAAAGCAAAGAGCCCCACACAGTCGATATCGGGATTGAGGAATATATCATCCTCATTGGTGGTGAACTTTGCACCCGGAGCCAATTCAGCAGCCGAAGCTGCACGCCCAGAGTCTATGTCGCAAATACAAGCCACATCCCAAAGGTCATTCTTGACAAGCTCCTTGACATGCTTGCGTCCCATTCGGCCGAAGCCAAGCACTCCTATTGATATCTTACCTTTATTCATCAATCTTCTGTTCCAAATGAACGTTTTTCCGTCCATTTTTCATCTTTCTGAGCATAAAGTTACGTATCTTTTTTCAAAGTACAATGGATTGCAGAGGATTTTTGTCCGTTTGGCCGCGTTTTTGTGTTAAAAAAGTTAAAATACGGACATATTCGTATCAAAAGAGAGGGCAAAAAAGACAACAAGACAAGCGTTTACTGCCTGATTTTCAACACAAACAAAGGCCCGAAAGACTATTGGACGATTTCTTCCAGAAACAAGAAAAACACATTCAAACGCTATCCTTGTAGAAATCAAGACATTTCTTCACCTTAGACAATCACAAAGCAGCCAGCCGCACAGAGAGCAAACCTCAACTCGATAACATTCCTACACAAACGAGCGGACAAGGGAAAAGATCCACAAGAAAGCAGGAGCAAGAAACACCGCAGAAAGAAACAACAACAAACAAAACAGGCTGCGATGACAAACGCGACAAGCTGCGATGACAAACACAGCGCGCTGGAAAACCAATCGCATTGCGCTGCGATGACAAACACAGCGCAATGCAACAGCCGACGCACCCCAATGAGCCAATCGGAGGAAAACTCTGCTGTACGACGAAGAGCAAAGAAAGTCTGCCTGCTCGGTACCGTTCTATCAGCAAGGAGCATTTCTCATCCCACCGCTCCATCCCCATAAACCATCCCTTAAATCACCGCCAAACGGCATACGGATGGATTTGACAAGAAGCACAAACACCCTACAAAAGAATTCCGAGCGCTTCTTTCGCCTGTCAAACATGCCAAGACGCCCGACAAGACTCCTCACCCGACACATATATATATAATGAGACGTAGGCAAGACCCTTCTCCCAAGCTTTCTTGGCACCTTCCGCCGACGCCTATATACGCAATGAGACCCCTGACAGATTATCTCCATCAGGGGTCTCACCACTTTCAATATCTTTCAACCACAATATGGGGTGGTTGTGTCAATAGCCTTTCTTTTCTGTTCCGACTCATTTTCCCCGCTGGAAAAGAGAGGCGGAACGGGTATCACACCTTACTTCGCACCACCAGTCCAGAATGCCTCCTCAGCCTTCTGTCTCTTGATGAAGTCGTCGTAAGCCTTACGTGCACGGTCGTTGGCAGCCTGGTTGGCCTGCACCTTCTGAATGCTCTGCTTCAGACGGTCAGCACTTCCTCTCACGGTGATATCCTCTGCGCTTGCCATTGTGCAGTACTCGATGGCCTTGGGATACTGCCCCAGCATAGTGTAAACGTTAGCCTCCTTCAGATAAGCCTTACCCTTGAGGTCTGCGTTGTAGCCAATAGCCTTCTCTGCATAAGTCAGTGCACCGGTGTATTGCTTGCTCTTGGTCAGACCATTGGCAATATTCAAGCAGATAGCGCCACGCTTTGCGTCGCTTGAGCAAAGCTCGAGAGCCTTGTTGTAGTACTCCAGCATCTTCTCTGCCTGGCCATCCTTCTGGGCTTTCTGAGCCAGACCGATGGCGCTGGTGAATGTAGGCTCGATGGCATAAGCAGCCTCGGCGTACTGATAATAGATGCCGCTGTCGTCGCAATCATTCTGTGCCATCAAGGTCAGAGCACTGTTCAACTTGTTGATATCACCCTTGTAGTTATCCAACTTCTTGGTATAGATGGCGATAATCTGCGCTGTATCAGCAGCACCGCTTGCGCTGAATGTCTGCTCAATCAGAGCCAGAGGGCCGTCATACTTAGCCAGCAGCTTGCTGGCCTTGGCAGTGTCACCTGCCTGCTGAGCCTCCTTGGCCAGCTGGAGCATCTTCTCACAAGCGTCCTTGCTATCCATATAGTCCTGCAGATACTGCTCTCTCAGAGCGGTGGGGGCAGTCTTGTACATGGCATCGCTCACGAGGAAGAAGTTCTGGAGCACAGAACCTTCAATCTCACGTCCACCCTTCTCGTTGATCATCTTGATGGCGTTGCTGTAGTTCTCATATGACTTGTTCAGCGTGTAGCCAGAGCCCTGGATGGTGGGAGCAGTCCAGTTGTAGTAGTCAGCCTTCAGCGCGAGCACGTCGCCCAAGGTTGACTTGGTCTTTGCAAAAGTATTCAGTACATCCAGATTCTTCTGGCGTGCCTCGAAGAGAGAAATCATCTCCTGGAAGTAGGCAAGCTTCTTGGCCTGGTCTTTCTCACCGCTGATCAGCTGGAAGAACATGTAAGGACCCTGTGTGTAGATACCTGTGATGGCAAAAGGAGCATTCTTGATGAGCCACTCATAGTTCATGTGTGCACCCTTCCAGTCCTGGTTCGCCATGCTCTGCTGGAAGTACGACACATAGCCGCGGCCAGCCTTGATGCTGTCCTCATTGTTGTTGTTTGAGTAACCGATACGCTCGTTCAGGTCCTTGTCTGTGAAATCCTGTGCGAAAGCAGGGGCAGCCGCAACGGCAAGAGCAACGGCAAATGCAATCTTTCTCAATTTCATAAGTCTGTTGTGATTATACTTTTTTCTGTCGTGATATTGTATCCTTTGGTATGCTTATGCAATTTCGATGCAAATATACAAAGTATTTATCAGATTGCAACCCGTTTTGGAATAAAGATGCAAATCCACTGCGTTTTTTAACGTTTTTGCTTACACGAGAGAAGGCATTGAACAGAAAGCCGTACTTTTGCAGATATATTCCGTTTTTACACATTATTTATATGGTACTCGAAATTATCCTCCTGCTGGTCGGCATAGTGCTGGTCCTGTGGGGAGCCGACCGTTTTACGGACGGCGCATCGGGCTTGGCCCGCAAATGGCACGTGAGCGAACTGGTCATCGGACTTACTATCGTGGCGGCGGGAACCAGCCTCCCCGAGTTTATGGTAAGTCTGCTCAGCACCTTGCAGGGAAGTGCCGACATGAGCACAGGCAACATCATCGGCAGCAACATCTTCAATAGTCTGGTCATTCTGGGTGCTTCGGCACTGGTGCTGCCACTGGCTGTTGACAAGGCATTGCTCTACAGGGATATGCCCATCACAATATTGGTTTCATTGATGCTCTTCGGGCTGGTCTTCTTTGACAGCACCATCAGCCGCAGCGATGCGCTGATATTCCTGGTTTTCTTTGCCATCTACATCTACTACACCTTCTATCTGGCCCGCAAGAACAGGAAGGCAGAGAAAGAGAAGGAGGCAGAGAAGACTGCCTCATACCTGGTTCTTGCCTTCCAGATAATCATCGGCATGGCGGCTCTGGTCATTGGAGCGCGCCTGATGGTCAGTGAGGGAGCATCCATGGCACGTCACTGGGGTGTGAGCGAGAGCGTGATAGGTCTGACGATATTGGCAGGCGGAACCAGTCTGCCCGAATTGGCCACCAGTATGGTAGCGGCCCGCAAGGGGCGTGAAGGCCTTGCTGTGGGCAACGTAATAGGCAGCAACGTGTTCAACATCGCAGGCATCCTGGGCTTGTGCACACTCATCCGTCCCATGCAGGTGGAGAACATTGCCCTCACCGACTGGATAGCTCTGGTGGGAAGCGGTATCATCGTGTGGATAGTATCCTTCACCCGAGGCAAGATAGAGAAGTGGGAAGGTTGTTTCCTGCTGCTCTGCTACCTCCTTTACATGATAAATCTCTTATGTAAGTAAGCATGCATAAATCACTCTTAGCAAAGTTCTTTTCCGCAGCGCTGCTTCTTTCTGCAGGCTCGCTGCACTGTTTGGCAGGCGATGCGCCTCTCTGGTTGCGTCCTGTCAGAATCAGTCCCGACGGCAAGCAGATTGCCTTCTCTTATATGGGCGACATCTATTCCGTACCCGCCGAAGGTGGTGCGGCACGTCAGTTGACCACCAATCCCGCCTACGACACCGCTCCCTTCTGGAGTCCCGACGGCAAACATATCGCCTTCAGCAGCGACCGTGCGGGCAGTATGGATGTGTATGTAATGCCGGCAGAAGGCGGTCCGGCACAGCGGTTGACCAGCCACAGTGCCGCCGAGACAGTGGCAGGATGGCTCGATGACAGCACAATCCTGTTCAGCAGAACCTCAGAGATTATTTTCCCGGGCGGAACATACAAGAAGATGTACCGTGTAAGCATCTCCGGTGGCCGTCAGACCCTCTATTCTGCCCTGCCGATGGACAATCTGTGCGTGGGCAAAGACGGCTCTATTATATATAATAATGTAAAGGGATATGAGGATACATGGCGTAAACACCACACGAGTAGCATCACACGCGACGTATGGAGCGTGAAGGACGGGCAGTACAAGCAGCTCACCACCACGCACGTAGAGGTGCGCGATCCTCTGTGGAACCCCACAGGCGAGGGCTTCTACTGCATTGACGAGGAGGACGGAACACTCAATGTGGCACTCCGCACAGACAATGGCAGCCGCAAGCAGCTCACTCATTTCCATGGTTCACCCGTGCGCTATCTCTCCGCATCCAACCAGGGAACTCTCTGCTTCTCCTTTGACGGAAGCATCTACACCCTCACACCCGGAGGCGAACCACATCGCGTGGAGGTTTCCATCATCAGTGACAAGCAGGCCGAACCCATGCGCCGGAGCAAGGTAAGGCAGGGAGCTTCATCTGTGAGCGTATCGCCCGATGGCAAGCAGGTGGCCTTTATCCTCAATGGCGACGTATATGTGACCGATGTGGATAACAAGACCACTCGCCAGCTGACCGACACCCCCGAGCGTGAGCGCACTGTGACTTTCCGTCCCGACGGCAAAGCAGTGGCCTACGACTCTGAGCGTGATGGCGTTTGGGGCATCTATGAATGTGAGATTAAGGACGACAAGGAGAAATCCTTTGCCTACTGCACCCAGACGGTGGAGCGTCGTCTGACCGACGGGAAGACCACCTCCTTCCAGCCTTCATACAGCCCCGACGGCAAGCAGATTGCCTATCTGGAGAACCGCACAACCATCAAGGTAATGAACGTGAAGAACGGCAACGCACACACCGTAATGGATGGCAAATACACCTACAGCTATAGCGACGGCGACCAGTACTTCACCTGGAGCCCCGACGGAAAATGGTTGCTGGCCAACTACAACGGCACTGCAGGCTGGTGCATAGGTGACATCGCCCTGCTGAGAGCCGATGGCAAGGGCGAGCCAATCAACTTGACCCAGAGCGGATACTCAGACAGCAGCCCACGCTGGGTAATGGGCGGACGTGCCATGATATTCCAGAGCGACCGTGCCGGCTACCGTGCTCACGGTTCGTGGGGCTCTGAGCGAGACGAGTATGTGATGTTCTTCGACGCTGCCGCCTATGATGAGTTCCGCTTGTCAAAGGAAGACGTGGCGCTGCTGGAGGCATCCTCCGACAACAAGAAGAGCAAGAAGGACAGCACCAAGCAGGAAGTGAAGGATTTGCAGTTCGACCTCGACAACCTCGAAACACGCACCATCCGCCTCACTCCCACCTCTACCAACCTGGGAGATGCCATCATGGACAGCAAGGGCACCAAGCTCTATTTCATCGCGCCATACAATGGCAACATGGCTCTGTGGGTACGCGACTTCAAGGAAGAGCGCACGGAACTCAAGCTCCAGAACATCAGCGCGGGTTCGCTGCGTCCTGACAAGGACTTGAAATACTGTTTCTTCACTGGCGGAGGCGGCACCATCCAGCGTCTGGAGCTTGCCACATCGGCCATCAAGAACGTTCCCTTCGAGACTTTCGCCTCATATCGCACGCAGGAGGAGCAGGCTTGCCTCTATGAGCATATCTGGAAGCAGACCAAGGAGAAGCTCTATGATCCTGGCATGAACGGCGCTCCATGGGATTCGCTCTACAGCGTGTATAAGAAGTTCCTGCCGCATATCAACAACGGATATGACTTCAGCATCCTGGCCAGCGAACTGCTGGGCGAACTGAATGTATCGCATACGGGCTGCCGCTATCGTGCCAACAACAGCGCGCTCTCTACAGCCGAACTGGGAGCGCTGATAGATGAAACTTACCAGGGAGCAGGCATCCGGCTGGCAGAGACTCTGCCTGGAGGTCCATTGGACACCCATTCACGCATCAAGCCTGGTGCCATCATCACTGCCATCGACGGCAAGACCATCGAGGCTGGCACCGACTTCTGGCCCCTGCTGGCAGGCAAGGCCGGTGTGCTCACAAGGCTCACCGTGAAGGACATAAAGGAAGACATACTCATGCGACCCATCTCATCGGGTGCACAGAATGGTCTGCTCTACCGCCGCTGGGTGCGTCGCAACACACAGTTGGTAGATAGTCTGTCAGGCGGCAAGCTGGCCTACGTGCACATCGAAGCGATGAACGGCGAGAGTTTCCATGAGCTGTACCGCACCCTTCTCAGCGACAAGAACCGCCAGAAGGATGCTGCCATCGTGGATACACGCCACAACGGAGGCGGATGGCTGCACAATGATGTGTGCGAACTGCTGTCCGGCAAGCGCAGTGTACGCTATATGCCACGTGGACAGCACATCGGTGACGACCCGTTCAACCGCTGGGTGAAACCCTCGTGCATGCTTATCTGTGAGGACAACTACTCCAATGCACACGGCACTCCATGGCTCTACCACGAGCTGGGAATAGGCAAACTGGTGGGCGCTCCTGTGCCTGGCACCATGACCGCTGTGTGGTGGGAGACCGTGGGCAGCTACGTGTTCGGCATCCCGCAGGTTGGTTCGCTCGACAACAGAGACCAGTTCCTGGAGAACCAACAGCTGGAGCCCGACATCGAGTGCTACCTTTCCCCCACTGACCTTATCAATGGCAAGGACACTCAGATAGAGCAGGCAGTGAAACTCATGCTGAACAAATAACCCGCTATAGCACCAAGGACCGCATCGCGAAACAAACCTCGCAGTGCGGTCCTTTTCTTTGCCACGTCGCGCGCGCATATATTATATAAGGAGAAGAGAGAGAAGCATGAGTAATCCAAGGGAGTGAAAAGCCGGTATGCAGAGGACATTGGGCAATCTGCAGGGAAGCTCCTTCATCGGCAGAAGGCGTCTAACCAACGCCGCGTTCCATGTATCCCGTCATATCTCAGTCCACCAGCTCCCGTCCAGGGGCTCTTTTTCTTCCAAAACCCAGCATTCCAGCTTAATCTGCGCAGCAAAGAGCAAAAATAATACCAGCAAGTATCTTTTTTATGCAAAGCGAGTGCCCTTGTACCGCGAATTTTATTAAATTTGCATTGAGAATAGGCTCTGACCGCCTTGTGAGTGCACAATAAACACTGGCAGAGCACAACAAAAACAGCAACAAAAAGCAGAAATGGCTACAAACAACTCCACATCGCCGAAGATGACCAACTACAGGTGGGTCATTTGCGCCATGCTCTTCATGGCCACAACTATCAATTACATGGACCGCCAAGTGCTCTCGCTCACCTGGAAGGACTTCATCGCACCCGAGTTTCACTGGACCGACAGCACGTACGGCAATGTTGCCGCCATCTTCTCATTGGTCTATGCGGTGGCCAATTTGCTCAGCGGTCGCTTCATGGACTGGATTGGCACACGCCGGGGTTACCTGTGGGCCATCGGTATATGGTCGTTGGGTGCCTGCCTGCATGCCGTTTGCGGACTGGCCACTATCGGTTGGCTCGACCTGGGTGGACGTGAAGACCTCTTCAATGCAACAGGTGCGCTGGCCGTGAGCATAGCCAGCGTGAGCGCATGGTTCTTCATCATAGCACGCATCGTACTGGCTGTGGGCGAGAGCGGCAACTTCCCTGCTGCCATCAAGGTGACCGCAGAATACTTCCCGCCAAAGGACCGCGCATTCAGCACCAGCATCTTCAACAGCGGTTCCACCGTGGGTGCACTCATCGCACCACTCAGCATACCCCTGCTGGCCCATTGGTTCAAGGAGATGGGCATAGGCGGTGGATGGGAGATGGCTTTCATCATCATCGGCGCACTGGGCTTCGTGTGGCTGGGACTCTGGCTGTGGATCTACCGCCGTCCAGAAGACTGCAAGCACGTCAACAAGGCCGAACTCGAATATATCCAGCAAGGCATTGAGGCTGAAGCAAGCAGCGCTGCTGCCCAGGAAAGCGACAAGAACGAGGAGCAGAGCATCCCCTTGAGCCGCTTCCTGCGCCTGCCTCAGGCATGGGCCATCTTCCTGGCCAAGATGGTGACCGACGGTGTGTGGTGGTTCTTCCTCTTCTGGACTCCCGCCTACATAAGCGATGTCTATCACCTGAAGTCCGACAACCCGACGGCCATGATGCTCATCTTCGTGCTCTATGCCATCACCATGCTTTCGCTCTACGGCGGCAAGCTGCCCACCATCATCATGCAGCGCACGGGTCTCAATGCCTATGATGCTCGCCTGAAGGCCATGTTCGCCTTCACCCTTCTGCCCTTGCTCACCCTCTTTGCACAGCCTCTGGGCACCATCAGCTACTGGTTCCCAGTCATACTGATTGGTCTGGCAGGTGCCTCGCACCAGGCTTGGTCAGCCAATCTGTTCTCTGTGGCCAGCGACTTGTTCCCGCGCAAAGCCGTGGGCACCATGACCGGCATCAACGGTATGGCTGGTGGCATCAGTTCGTACGCCATCAACAAGATAAGCGGCCACCTCTTTGACTACGCTGCCGAAACCAACATGACGTTCCTGGGCTTCGAGGGAAAACCCGCCGGCTACTTCATCATCTTCATCTATTGTGCGCTTGCCTACCTGGCAGGATGGTGCATCCTGAAGACTCTGGTGCCGCACTACAAACCGGTGAAAATAAAGTAAGCAAGTAAATCAGAGACAATGGAATCTGCTCCGAAGCCCATATCCCGGGCAGAAGGAGTGCAATCCTACACTTATAGTTCAACATTCATAACAGGAAGACTGATGCTTGAAAAGACATGGCGGTGGTTTGGCCGTCAGGACAAGATTACGCTGGACATGCTCCGGCAGATAGGTGTGGAGGGTATAGTGACTGCGCTGCACCACATCCCCAACGGCGAAGTGTGGAGCCGCGAAGACATCCGCTCCATGCGGGAATATATCGAACAGCACCACATGAGATGGAGTGTGGTGGAGAGTCTGCCCGTATGCGAAAGCATCAAGTACGGGGGGAAGGACCGCGATGAGCTGATAGAGAAGTACATCATAAGCCTGGAAAATCTGGGCCGGGAGGGTGTACACACCATCTGCTACAACTTTATGCCCGTGCTCGATTGGGCTCGCACCGACCTCACCCACCCCAATGGCGACGGCACCTCAAGCCTCTATTTCAGCCATACAGAGTTTGCATATTTCGACTGCAAGATACTCAAGCGCAAGGGTGCAGAGGCCGACTACACAGCCGAGACGCTGGAGGAAGTGGAGCGCATGAGCCATCACTTCACCGCCGAAGACGAACACAGGCTGGTGGAGAACATCATCGTGAAGACACAGGGGTTCGTCAACGGCAACATCACAGAGCATGATGAGCGGCCGGTGGAGATATTCCGCTCGCTCCTGGCACTCTATGACGGTATCGACAAAGAGCAGTTGCGCGCAAACATGAAGTATTTCCTCGAGGCCATCATGCCCGTCTGCAACCGCTGGGAGATGAACATGTGCGTGCATCCCGACGACCCGCCATTGCAGATTCTGGGGCTTCCGCGCATCGTATCATGCGACCAGGATATCGAGTGGATGCTCAATGCTGTGCCCGACAAGCACAACGGACTCACCTTCTGTGCCGGCTCGCTCAGCGCCGGAGCGCACAATGATGTGCCTGCGCTGGCCAGAAAGTATGCCGGGAGAACCCACTTCGTGCATCTGCGCAGCACCAATGTATTGCCCGGAGGGGACTTCAAGGAGGCAAGCCATCTGGGTGGCAGAGCACATATCATAGAGCTGGTGCGCATCTTCCAGAGCATCAATCCCGGTCTGCCAATGCGTGTGGATCATGCTCCACTGATGCTGGGCGACGAGAAGATGGGCTACAATGCAGGCTACAGCTTCCATGGCCGCATGCTTGCACTGGGCCAGGTGGAGGGCATCATGGCCACTGTGGATGACGAACTGGGTATTGCCCCCAAGGAGTGATTGCACCCGCGTGGGCATAAGCAGCTCCCACAGGAAGCAAGAGAAGACAAATAACATAGAACAAACAACATAAAGACAGAGGAGGATAAGTATATGTCACTGTTTGATATTAAGGACCAAGTGGTGGTCATCACTGGCGGTACAGGCGTGTTGGGACGTGCCATTGGCTCACATCTGGCACGCGAAGGTGCCAAGGTTGTTCTGCTGGGACGCAGAAAGGACGTAGGCGAAGAGTTGGCCGAAGACATCCGCAAGCAGGGTGGGCACGCCACTTTCATGGTGTGCGATGTGACCGACATCGAGGCTGTCAACCAGGTGCGCGATGAGGTGGTACGCCTCTATGGGCGCGTAGATGCATTGCTCAATGCCGCAGGAGGCAACATGCCAGGGGCAACCATTCCGCCTGGAAAGACCCTCTTCGACGTGCAGGTGGAGGAGTTTCAGCGCGTGCTCAACGTCAACCTCACGGGTACCCTCATCCCCACACAGGCTTTCCTCAAGCCCATGACAGAGGCTGGGCACGGCAGCATAGTGAACTTCAGCAGCATGGCAGCATTCCGTCCCCTGTCGCGAGTGATGGGTTATGCAGCCGCCAAGGCTGGTATCAGCAACCTCACAGCCTTCCTGGCCAACGAGGTAGCCAGCAAGTTCAGCCCCTGCATACGTGTCAACGCCATTGCCCCAGGATTCTTCCTCACCGACCAGAACCGCTCGCTGCTCACCACACCCGACGGTGAACTCACCGAGCGAGGCAACGACATCATCCGTCAGACTCCCTTCAAGCGCTTCGGCAAGCCCGAAGAGTTGTGCGGCACAATACAGTACCTCATCAGCGAAGCGTCAGCCTTCGTCACAGGCACAGTGGCTGTGGTGGACGGAGGATTCAATGTCTTTGCCATCTGATTATTCATACCATAAAACAAGAGAAAGATGCACACACACATAAAACCCTTTATGGACAAGGACTTCCTGCTCGACACAGACACCGCCAAGGTGCTCTATCACGAGGAGGCTGCCTCTCTGCCCATCATCGACTATCATTGTCACCTCAATCCCAAGGAGATAGCCGAGGACCACAAGTTCCGTAGCATCACCGAACTATGGCTGGGCGGCGACCACTACAAGTGGCGTGCGCTGCGTGCCAATGGTGTGGACGAGCGCTTCATCACGGGCGATGCTTCCGACTGGGAGAAGTTTGAGAAATGGGCCGAAACGATGCCCTACTGCATGCGCAATCCACTCTATCACTGGACGCACCTGGAGTTGCGCACCGCCTTTGGCATACAGGATATCCTCAAGCCTGCCACTGCCCGGAGCATCTATGAGCGATGCAACGAGATGCTGGCCCGCCCGGAGTTCTCGGCCAGAGGACTGATGAAGCACTACAACGTGGAAGTGGTGTGCACCACAGACGACCCCGCCGACACACTGGAGCATCATCAGAGCATCAGGGAGAGCGGTTTCGAGGTAAAGGTACTGCCCGCCTGGCGGCCCGACAAGGCATTGGCCATCGACCAGCCTGAGCAATATCCGGCCTACCTCAAGCGCCTGGGCGAAGCAGCCGACACGGATATAAAGGACTACCGGTCGCTCATCGATGCTCTGCAGAAGAGGCATGATTTCTTTGCACAGCAGGGTTGCCGCCTCTCCGACCACGGCATCAGCCGCTTCCCATGGATGCCATGCAGCGACACCCAGGCCGATGCCATCCTGCAGAAATCCCTCAGCGGCAAGCAGGTGAGCGCAGAGGAAAGCGAGCAGTACAATACTGCCCTACTGCTCGAACTGGCCCGGATGGATGCCCGCAGCGGTTGGACACAGCAGTTCCACTACGGTCCCATGCGCAACAATAACAGCCGCATGTTCCGGCAGTTGGGACCAGACACAGGCTACGACAGCATTGGCACACAGGATACGTCAGCCTCAATGGCTCGTTTCTTGGACGCTCTCGACAGCGAGAACCTGCTTGCACAAACCATCCTATACTGCATCAATCCCTCTGACAACGAGATGCTTGCCACCATGACAGGCAACTTCCAGCAGGGACCCAAGTCAGGCAAGATCCAGTTTGGAAGCGGCTGGTGGTTCAACGACCAGCTTGATGGAATGGAGCGCCAGATGAATGCCCTCTCGCTGCAAGGGCTGATCAGCCGCTTTGTGGGCATGCTGACCGACAGCCGCTCGTTCCTCTCCTACCCCCGCCATGAGTACTTCCGCCGCTGCCTCTGCCGCATGGTTGGCCGCGATGTGGAGGCCGGACTGCTGCCCGAAAGCGAGATGCCCTTCATCCGACAGATGATAGCCGACATCTGCTACCACAACGCCAAGCGCTACTTCGGCTTCTAAGACATTCCCGACAAGACACCCACCTCCCGCCTGCACAGCATTCCGGCTATACGCCCATCATACTGCAGGACCAGAAGGAGAACAATAAGAATCAGAAAGGGGGCTGCATTGTGAAACCAACGCACAATGCAGCCCCCTTTCTGTCAACACCTCTCCCACACCCGGGCACTCCCCTTCTTCCCTGGCTTCATCACTCACGAAGACACCCGTCAAGACCGTCACGGACAGACTGCATTCTGCATCCTGGCATCAGCCAATCCCGTGTGAAGCAAAGAGAAAGTCCGTAAACAGCCAGGAAGAACCTGCTGCAAGCATCATCCAAGCGGTGCTGCGAGCGGAAAGCAAGGCATTTCAAGCCTGCCTGCAGGGCATCGTGAAAAGGATGCAGGAGCGAAGAGCGGATTTCCCAACAGCCTTCATCATTCATCCCTGCACCCTGATATGAGTCTTCACGATGCCAAGTGAAATCTCCGTTTGCAGTCTTTGGATGCACATACGCAACCTTTGTACGGCCGTTTGCAGGCTGCGTATGGCCGTACAAAGGTTGCAAACGGAGACTTCAGCAAACTGCCTGAACACATGCAGCACGCTGCACGGACAATCGCAGCACGCTGCGTGGGCAATCACAGCACGCTGCGAATGGAACTGCACCGCACTGCGGGAAACGCCCCGGCCTTATGGAGCGGAAAAACAAGTATGATAAAAGGATTTGGAAAGGAGCGTTCGGGCTATCTGCCAAGCCCAAACAAGCCAAGAACAAATCTGATGACTGCCGGTTGCTTTAGGGGAAGAGTTTCTTGGGGAAGCAAGAAGCGATATTGCTTTTATTTGGTTGCGATAAAGCCGAGACGGCATTTCCACAAAGGGCGTGTGAGGCTGTTGCTAATCTTTCTTCCTGCCAACGAAGAACAGATAGACTGCTTACTCTTCCTCCTCGGCGTCTGCCGTGCGGAGGATGAGTGTGGTGGCACCGATGGTGATGATGTCTGAGTCGGAGAGGCGAACGCGGTCCTGGTCACGCAGAATCTCATTCATATAGAAAGTGCCAGTGTTGCTGGGCGCATCGCGAAGGATATACTGGAGGTCACCACGCTTGTTGCGCTGCACTCTGATGATGCAATGCTTGGTATCCACACTGGGGTCAACGGTCTCGATGGGCTTGTTGATGCTGGTTCCTCGCACGTATCTGCCAAACACGTTATCGCCCATCTCCAGGTCTATCACCTGCCTGTAATGGAACACATTCTCCACCACTATCACGCTGCCAAGCTTTCCCTCGGGCTCCTCTGGCATTGCTTCTGCCTCCTTGCGGGTCGTCTTGACCTGGCTTGTACCCATACGGATTCCGAACTGCTTGTTGCAGTCGGGACAAACGAAGACGAGTTGTTGCCCCGGCTGATAGCGGGTCTCGTCGAACACTATATAGCTGTCACATTTGGGACAACGTACTCTCTTCATCTACGCTCTGTTATGGGGATTGGAATATATTAGAGCTTGAGTACCCAAGCGGACTCAAACTCTTCACTCTGCGTGCGTATCCTGCGGGCATAGGAGTATGCTTCGTCAGAGGACTTGAAGCCTGGCACCAGCACTCTGGTCATGCTGTCCTTGGCCCGCATCTCTGCCTTGATACCCCTGCCATTCAGTTCCTTCACATATCGCTCAGCATTGGCATTGCTCACGGCGCTGGCCAGCACCACGGCAAATTCTGTTTGCT
>SAMEA104315439__coassemble_576_pt1 | contig 14103 bp, 8 predicted proteins | sample SAMEA104315439__metabat2_low_PE_011 | metagenome-assembled genome bin SAMEA104315439 (sample SAMEA104315439) | gut metagenome | biome: Monkey gut; feature: monkey-associated habitat; material: faeces | place: China | collected 2013
ATACTCATAAGTCTTGTTGCCACCCTTGCTGTAGGTCTCTTCTGTCAGTCTGCCCTGTGAGTCAGAGCGGTATGTGGTGGAGCTGACAATATTCTTGTTGCTGTCATACTCATCCTGCACGATGTTCCCATCCTTGGTATAGACTCTCTTCATACCCGATGGAGCATACACGCACTTCCAATCCTTATTCTGCGTGCTCCACTCATATCGCCAGGAAATCATTCCCATGTCGATACCCCATTCGTCCTGTTCTCCCTCGAGAGGCATCATCGGATCAGTGTAGTTGTACTCAGGATTGGACGGAACCCTGGCATTGCTCACCAGATACTGCTCCAAGTATCCATTTTCCACCACACCTTCCGACACGGAATAGTACCCTCGGCTTGCCCATACACCATCATTGTGTTCTATGTAATGACTACCTTCCGACATATCATCGACAAACTGCGGCGAGCGTCTCATCTGCTTTCTGCCACGATGCAGGCGGGCATTCCTCTGCACCTGACCCGACTCTTCCTCCAGAGTCCAGGGGCCATCGAAGCTCTTTCCTACATACTCTCTGTCGCCGGTCCAAATTCCGCACTCGTCATAGACATATTCTATCTTGGTGTATTCATTGTCCGTGATGCAGTGGTCTATCACCCATGCCAGGTGTCCCTCAGCATTATATCCTGCACGCACTTCACCCATGTCGGTATATTGCTGAGGCCCGTTCCCATCGGGTTCATACTGCGTGCAGGTCTCCTTCCAGGTGCCTCCCACCAGTTGTCCACTGGCATTCCAGGTGTAGGCATTCTCATACACGCTGTCATCTATATATACATAGTGAGTCTCCGTGCCTTTACGGCCGAAGGACACAAAGTTGTCCTCGGGGTAGAAGTTCACGCCGTCCAGCATTCTGATGGCCTTGCTCAGCGAGAGGTTACACGAGTAGTCGTCGGCATAGGTATATACCTCACGGCGCGTCACATCCTGCTGCTCGCCACTGCGGAACGTAATCTCCACGGGCCTGTCCTTGGCATCCCATTCATAGTTGACGGCCTCCTCTTCAGAGCATTCACCGTCGTACTCGCTGAAGGTGCTCCTCTTCATTGCCAGCGGACGTGTGCCTGCCGCATTGAGCGTATATTCATATTCGCCAGCCTTATATATGCCCGACTCCAACTGCTCCACTCTGACATCCTTGCCCGAGCCCTTCTTCTGATATTCTCTCTTATACAACTTGTTGCCGACTTTCACCCATTCGGACTTCCTGTAAGAAAACAGTCTGAGCTGGCCCACCTCCATGGTACGTCCATAGCTTTCGTCAGCCACCAGTTCATACACCAGCAGTCCTTTCTTGATGGAGGTGGCATTGCAGTGGTCGTCATACTTGTCCGCTGCCCCCGTATATTCTCTGGCCTTGTATTCGCGGATATATTCCGTGTTATCGTAAGCATCGAAACCATAGTCTATCTCCCGCACCAGATTGTCCCAGCGGTCGTATGCATAAGCCTCATCTATGTGGCACTTCCCGTCGTCATTCTCTTCATAATAGCGCTCCCAGGTCAGCTCGCCTTCCGCCTCCACGCAACCGCGTTCCATCACGGAGGTCTTCTGCCCGCCCTTATCTACGTGATAACGGGTGCGTTCGGTGCACTGTCCCACAGTATCGAACACATACTCCTGACGGTAGGAATTGTCTGTATCCAGCACCCAGGCACCGTTCTCCTGCTTGTACTCCATCACCGAGGTGATGTAGCCATACTCATTATATTGGTAAATCTTACGGCGTGTGTCGCTCGTGATGCTATCCAGCAACGTCAGTTCTGTGGCTGGCTTCACGGCCTTTATCTTCCTCAGCGGGATATTGCGCTGAGCCGCCACAGGCATCGCTTGCAGCAAGAAGGCCGATGCCAGAGTAAGAAGGGTAAAGAGATGTTTCATATAAAATGGTTTTTTAGTTGATGCGGTTTGTATGGTGTCGCCCTTGCCTGGGCTGTCACAGTATCCCCATGTGATAAGCGATGCCTATCAGCTGGGCGATGTTTCTTGAGTTGGTCTTCTTGAGCAACTGCCTGCGGTGGTAATCCACAGTATGCGGCGAGAGGAACAACATCTCTGAAATCTCCTTGCTGTTATGCCCTTTTGAGAGCAGGCCCAATATCTCCCTTTCACGAGGGGTTATACTATCCCTTATGTCGATACACATTCGGCTGATATTTTATAATTAACACTTGTCCATCCACAAAGGTATGGAAAATGAACTGCAAACAAATGTCATTATAAAAGGAAGCCCCTGCCGGAAACGAAAAACTATGGTTTCTGGTAGGGGGCAAACTATGGTTTCCCATAGTCCAAACAATAATTTTACAGGCTGCAGAGCTATGCCTTGGGAGTCAGATATTCACCTTCCAGCCCAGTTCTGTGGCTCTCCGCACCATCTCTGCGGCATTGGCCACACCCAGTTTCTGCATGATACGGCGGCGGTGAAACTCTATGGTATTGGCACTTATGCCCAGCCGGACGGCCATCTCAGCAGCCGGCAGTCCCCTGGCTGTCAGTTCTATCACCTCCACTTCACGCCTCGACAAGCGTCCCGGTTGCTGCTTCTGGGCACCCATCAGGCGGCAGAAGGTGGGACTGTAATACCCCTTCCCTGCCGAAAGACTCCTTACAGCCGTCACCAGTTCGCCTGCACTGTCGCTCTTCATCACCACTGCCTCGGTATCGGCATCTGCCATCTCACTCACCGTCCACGCTTCTTCGTGCATGGTGTAGATGACCACCTGCGCAGCGGGCATCACCTGTCGCACATGCCTGATCAGTGCCAACCCGCTTGCCCCATTGAGGTCCAGGTCGGTTATCATGATGTCGATATTCCTGCGTGAGAGCACAGCCTCAGCCTCCTCTGCCCCACCGGCCTCCACGATGCAGGCATCTGAGAATGAGGCGGACAATAATGCGCGGATGCCTCGCAGCACCACGGGATGGTCGTCAACGATAAGTATGGTCATCGGTTCTGTTCTTTGCATGTGGTCATTTGGCCTTTATCTTACAGGAGAGGAAGAGCACAAAGCGGGTGTTCTCCGTCAGCACGCTCAGCAAGGCACCTATCCTGTCGGCCCGTTTCTTCAGCGTTTGCCAACCGATGCCACAGGTTTCCTCCCTCTGCCCATGCCCGCTTTCGGGGTCCACGCCGTTGGCTATACGCAGTTTCATCACTCCTCTGTCGTCCACCCTGAGCGAGATGTCGATGCCCTTTCCGTCACCATACTTCAGAGCGTTGGCTGTACCTTCCTGCATGATGCGGTAGGTTTCGTAGGCCACCTGCTGCGGCAGGCGGTGCCAGTCAAAGGTGGTGTCGATGTCAAGCTTGATGTTGCGCTTGCCACCTTCATATATTGCAGCCACATACGAGCGCGTGACCACATCCAACGTCACCTCCTGGAAGTTGGGCGGCATGAGCACATGCGACAGGTGGCGCACGTTCTGCCACACTTCATTCAGATAGCCTTCGGCATGGCTGGGGTCGGTGGCAAACAGCAGTTTGGCAGCCAGAATGTCGTTGCACACACCGTCATGCAGCTCCTTGGCTATACGCTCGCGCTCGTCTTCCAGTCCGCTGATGTAGCTCTGACGCTCCTGCAGCACAGCCTTTTGGGCAGCCAGTCTCCTGCGGTAGAGCAATGCACACAGCAGTCCCAGCAGCGATACCGTGAGCATCACCAGGCAGAGCACCTGATTGGCCAGTTCCGTCTCCTTGCGTTTCGACTCGGCCAGCGCCTTCTCTGTCTCCAGTGTCTTGTATTTCACAGAAAACTCGCTCATGCTCCTCTCTATGTCGCTCTGCTTCACGGAGTCCAGCAGGATGTAAGCTTCTTTCATCTCATCCAGCGCCTCAGCCTGCTTCCCCAGCCTCTCCAGGCACTGGGCTTTCATGCGCAGCAGTCTGTCCATCGGCATCACCTGATTTTGGGCACCGCTGGCTATCAGGCTATCTACCAGAGCCAGTTGCTCGGCATACCTTCCCTGGGCAGCCAGCATGTCGGCCTTTATGACCAGGATACCCAACGCTCCGTTGCTGCCAGCAGCCACGCCAGCCATTGCACGGTCGGCATATTGCATGTATTCGCCCACCGCATGATAGTTGCCCAACAGGCTGTAAGACTTCAGGATAATGGAGAGAAACTTCAGCGTGAGCACATTATAGCCCACCGCCTGTACCTCCTGCCAGCATGGCAGCATGGCATCAAGGGCTTTCTGCGGTTTGTTCTGCCTCAGATACACCCCGCCGATATTGGCTCTGGCCGACAGCCGCTCTATGGTATCACCGGCCTCCTGCGCTCGGTCTTCTCGGCATACTGGATAGCCTCGGCAAAACGGTTGCTCTCGGAATACAGCACCGTCACACAATTGCTCAGATAAATTTCATACTCGGCGTTATGCTCCTTCAGAGCCAGTTCTATACCTTTCTTATATTGCACGAGGGCCGAATCCACCTTTCCCTGACGGCGATAAGCCACACCCATCGAGCCGCACAGATTGAGCATCGACTCCACATCCTGCAGCTTCCGGGCCAACTCATAAGCCTCATGCGCCACACCTACAGCCTCTGCCATCCTGCCCATATCCACCAGCGCCACCGTCTTCTCGCTCATCAGCCAGCACCTGACGCTGTCGGCAGGATGCATCTGCAGAGCGCTGTCGGCCAACTCCAGTGCAGCCTGCTTGTTGCCTCCCGCACTGAGTTCGGCCACCTGCTCCAGCATGGCATAAGTATGATCCGACGCCTCCTCTTTGCTCTCCTTGCCGCAAGAGACCACCAGCGGCAAGAGCATCATCAGCAAAACAACTCTTCTCATATTATAATAATGTGTCGCGTACATATTTATCTCAGCCCCTCGAGCACCCCAGGGGATGACCTCCACGCCCTTCTGTTTCGCCCCCAAAGGAACAACTTTTTCTGCGCATATTTCCCCAAGGATTTGCCCAAAGCGACTACCACCTCACAAAGATAGTCATTCATAAGGGATTACACAAGGCCATTCGCAATTTTCGAAGCATTTCATTTCCAATTTCCGAAGCGTTTCATTTGTATTTTCCAAAGCATTAGATTCCCTTTTTTCGAGGTTACGCACACTGCGCCAATACGGAAGGAACCGCCAGCAAGCAGTTTTCCCGATCAACCGACCAGCATCCGACTGGCGAAGAAAGACTGCCAAACTCCACCCCTCACAGCAGAACATTTCCCCAGCAATTCCCATCACAAGAAACCAGCACCTTGCTCCACTCCCCCCAGAAGCGCAGTGACATCGCCAACGAAGCGCAGTGACCTTGCCAAGGAAGCGCGATGAGTTTGCCAAAGAAGAGATGTCTCTTTACAAAATCGGCCAAATGACCTTGCCAAGGAAGCTGCGTCACTTTACAAACACAGCCAAATGACCTTGCCAAGGAAGCTGCGTCACTTTACAAACGCAGCCAAATGACTTCACCAAAGAAGCGAACAATCTTTCCGAAACAAACCATCAGAAATCTCCGTTTGCAGCCTTTGGATGCACATCAGCAGGCTTTGGATGGCCATCAGCAAGCTTTGTATGGCCATCCAAAGCCTGCAAACGGAGATTTCAGCATTGGGTAGAGGAAATAAAAGTCAATCACAACGGATGAAGAATACGTATCTATGTTAGCTTTCCCGCCAGTTCTTTCTTCAGTCTGGTATCATAGTTATACACGAAGCCTTCACCAGGCTGTAAAATTTGCTTTGGATACAGGAATAAGAGACTGAGCCATTTCGCTATATTTGCCATAACGAAGCAAAGGCAACTGCCAGTTGGCGAGATACGCATGAACAAGGCAAGTCTAAACGCCAATACACAAAAGCGATGCGCCTGTGATGCTTTCCCCATAATTGTTTTATTTATCATCATCAGTAATCTCTTCTCCATCAAGCAACCTTTTGAAATCTTCCTCTGGAGGAAGTATCTTCTTTAGCTTCTCCGGCATCACCTTGTATGTTGCCACACCCATTGGCTGGGTATAATCTTGAAGAAGGTACTCAACATATGTTTTGTCGGCATCGCGGCAAAGCACTATTCCTATTGTCGGATTCTCATGGGGTTTACGTTCGTCATCATTCAGCATGCGTATATAGGCAGACAACTGGCCAAGATAGGCTGGTTTGAAAGCGCCTTTCTTTAGTTCAAACACTACAAGACATTGCAACTCTCTGTTAAAGAACAGCAAGTCAACCCAATGGTCATGTCCGAACTTGTCTATATGCACTTGATTACCCATAAACGTAAAGTCCTTGCCGAACGTAAGAATGAAGTTCTTAACATTCGCCACTATTGAGTTTTCTATTATGCGCTCGTCGATGTCTTGTGGATCTCGTTCGTCAAGTTCCTCTACATTGATGAAGTCAAGCAGATAATCGTCCTTGAACATGGATATTGCCTTCAGAGCATGACGTGTTGACGGCATGGTCTTAGCAAAATTGCTTGGCATCTGTGACTGGTGGTGGAACAAGTCAGCCTTGAGGTTGTCACGAAGAGTGTATTTGTCCCAATGCAAAGTAGCTGCTTGATGGATGTAGAATACACGCTCTTCGAGAGTCTTTGTCTTTGACAATATTTCCATATGATGTGTGAAACTCAGAGAAAAGAATTCGTGCCAGTCCAAATCGCCAGCCGTCGGCTGGCGATTTATATTCAGTAGAGTCAAAGTGGGTGAAATTATCTCCTTTTCAGTAAGTTGTAAATCGCCAGCCGTCGGCTGGCGATTTACAACAACGTTCCATGATTCATAAAATTGCCGCATGTTTTTAATGTTAGACACGCCAAAGCCTCGCAATCCTGGCAGTTCTCTCCTAAGCTGTTCACTAATTGTTTCAATGGCTCCTGTGCCCCAAACTCCTTTGCGGGTGTTATCAGAGACATACTTGCCCACACCATAGTATAGTGCGAGCATCTGTCGGTTGACAGCCTTGGCTGCTTCCAACTGATTTTGAAGTATAGCCGACTTTATAAGTTGTACCGCTTGATTGTACTGAGAGCTTATCTTGTCCATCATCTTGCATTTTCCTACAAAGTTAATCTAAAACATGAATATTGCCAACAGAAGTGTTCGTCTCTTATGAATTTTTATTCCTAATATCCGATATTTGACTGAAAATCTGTTGTTTTATCTTCTCGTTTATAATTTTTGAGGTGTTTCATTTGTAATTTTAGATGTATTTCATTTGTAATTTTTGCGGTAAAACGTTTGGTGCTTTTGTGGCATTTGACAACTAACTTTTGTGGCATTTTGCAACTAACTTCTGTGGCATTTGACAACTAACTTTTGTGGCATTTCATTAGGTATTTTAGCGATAAAACCTCATTGAACCAAGAGGATAGAAGTCAATTGCAACGGATGAAGAATGCTACAAGATTGAGAAGATATAAGCTATTTTGCATCCCTCCATTCCTTTTTCACACCAAGAAAAAAGCCCGACTGCGAGCAAGCAGTCGAGCTTTTGGGTATTCTTGGGAGCCTCCCTTAGGGGATTGCTCAGTCTATCTTCTTCCATTCACTGGTGTCGAAGAGCGGACCGATGTAGCCACGCATCTTGAGCACCTTATCGCCGTCAAACCACAGTTTCACCTTGTAGGTCTTGCCTTTGGTGGGGTCGTAAATCTTTCCGTTGGTCCACACATTGTTCTTCGCGTCGTAAGTCACCTTGTCTATCAGCACTATCTGGTCGGCACGAACGCTACGCTTGCTCTTGTCGGGGTTCTTCTCATCGGTACGCAGAGTGCCGTCCTCCTTCTTGAGGTTATCCACCCAAGTCACCTGAGCGCGGAATCCATCCCCGTGCTTGAACACCTTCACCTTACTGCTCACTCCATTGCGCACCACACTATAGTTGCCCACAATCTTGTCGCTCTGTGCCATCATGCTGCTCACGGCCATCACCAGACACGCCAGCATGCTCATTACTCTCTTCATCATACGTTTAGTTAACTGTTTACTTTCGGCCTGCAAAGGTAAGGCGAAACTGCCAGAATAACGAAGGATCTGCCAAGAAAGTTGCACAGGATGAATATTCATGTGCACAAGCAGCCGTCTTTTTTGCACAACAAAGCAACATATATGCCTTATCAGAATACTCGCCAAATGCCCCACCCTATCCCCAACAGACCTACTCACCCATCAAAACATCCCCAATGCTCTTTGAGAAAACCCAAAGCCCGATATGTTGCCCAACCAGTCATCTCGCGCGTACATTATATTACATACGCACGCGTAGAGGAGCATTTTGCACAGAACAAATGAAAGAAAACTGGTGCATATACGTATAAAAAACGTCTTTCGCAGCATCAACCTGGTTATTTATTTGAAGAAAAAGAGGGCAGGAGGATGATATGAGTTTAGAAATGATTAACTTTGTGTAGTTGCTTCATACTTTATCCCATCGCGTGGGGAAGATGTGGCACTATCCACTGACTGGGTTCTGGACCCACTGGGTACCTGGCAGCAGATGCTTGACGTTGCCGTTCTGCCCTTGGAAGAACAAGGTGTGGGAAAACCGACAAGAATGAATTAATCCTAACCAAAACAAGACAATGAAGAAAAGACTTGTTCCTTTGGCAATGCTCATGAGCGCTATGAGCATGAATGCTGCTGTAAACATAGAGCGCATAGAACCCACCAACTGGTACGTGGGCATGAAGGATGCTTCGCTACAACTGATGGTATGCGGCAAGGATGTGCGCAACACCGAAGTGGAGGTCAGCTATCCTGGAGTGCGCATTGACTCCATCGCACGACTCGACTCGCCCAACTACCTCTTCCTCTACCTCAATCTTGAAGGTGCAAAGGCTGGCGAGATGACGCTCAGCTTCAAGCAGGGCAAACAGACGAAGAAGGTGAAGTATCAGCTGAAGGACCGTGCTATGGCTGGCGACAAGCGCATGGGATTCACCAACGAGGATGTGCTCTACATGCTCATGCCTGACCGCTTTGCCAACGGAAATCCCAAGAACGACGTCTTACAGAACCTGCGTGACAAGACCTGCGACCGAACGGCTCCCAGTCTGCGTCATGGCGGTGACCTTGAAGGAATACGCCAGCACCTCGATTACTTTACCGACCTGGGGGTTACAGCGCTGTGGCTTACGCCCGTACTGGAGAACGACAGTCCCAGCAACGGCTACAGCTCTTCCTATCACGGATACGCCACCACCGACTATTATCGTGTTGACCCGCGCTTCGGAACCAACGAAGACTACAAGCGCCTCATAGACGAAGCCCACAGCAAGGGACTAAAGGTGGTGATGGACATGATTTTCAATCATTGCGGTTCCAACCATCCTTGGCTGGCCGACATGCCGTCGAAGGACTGGTTCAACACTCCCGAATGGCTCCTGGACAAAGAGCAAGACCAGAAAACGGGCGGAAGGGCCAAGAGCAACAGCAAGTATCTGCAAACCACCTATAAGCTGACACCTGTGCTCGACCCCTATGCCAGCAAGATAGATTTACATGAGACGGTAGATGGATGGTTCGTCCCCTCAATGCCCGACCTGAACCAACGCAATCCGCACGTGATGAAGTATCTGATCCAGAATAGCGAATGGTGGATAGAGACAGTGGGCATAGACGGCATACGCATGGATACCCATCCGTATGCCGACCGTGATGGAATGGCGCTGTGGCTGAAGACGCTCGACAACGAATATCCGAACTTCAACACCGTGGGAGAAACATGGGTGAGCGAACCTGCCTATACTGCCGCATGGCAGAAGGACAGCAAGCTATCGGAAAAGAACAGCTATCTGAAGACGGTCATGGACTTTGCCTTCCACGAGCGCATCAACCAGGCGAAGAACGAGGATTCACGCAACGGATGGGGCGGAATGAACCGTATATACAACGTGCTGTGCTACGACTACCTGTATGCCAATCCAAAGAACGTGATGGCTTTCATTGAGAACCACGACACCGATCGCTTCCTGGGCGAAGGTCAGGATACACTGGCGCTGAAGCAGGCTCTGGCGTTGCTGCTGACTATCAACCGTACTCCGCAACTGTACTATGGAACTGAAGTGCTGATGAACGGTACCAAGGCAAAGACTGACGGCTACGTTCGACAGGATTTCCCCGGCGGCTGGGCAGGCGACACCAACAATGCCTTCCCTGGTGGATGGGCTGGCGACAAGCATAATGCCTTCACCGAAGAAGGAAGGACAAAGGCACAGAACGACATATTCCACTGGACAAGCCGACTGCTGCACTGGCGCAAGGGCAACGAGGTGATAACGAAAGGCAGCCAGACACAGTTCTGCACCTACAATGGCATTTACGTGATAGCACGCCAGTATAACGGCAAGAATGTGATGACCATAATCAATGGACAGAAGGAAGCGGGCGAACTCGACGTGAAGCGCTACGCCGAGATAATAGGCAATGCCGAAAAGGCCACTGATGTGACCACAGGATGCAATGTAGCAATCAACCAGAACATCAAACTGCGCCCGCGCCAGACGATGGTACTGGAATTCTGATGCACACCGTCGGCATTTCCAAAGCCAACATCCATCCTGCCAACAGGCATGAAGCCACAACGACAAGAGTCCGCCCTTATACAGAGCGGACTCTTGTTTGTTTGTGCTATGGACTACCTGCCATAGTATCAAGCCAGTTGAGCAGAGCATCACGTCCCCAATTGTTCTCCCAAGTCTTTCTCACAAACTGAAGAACCAGCTCATATAGCGCAAGTTTATTTGTGAGTTCCCCTTTCACCCCAGGCATCTCATGCTTGAGGTCCAAACTGAGATTCTTGTAGAACTCTGAGCCGTATGTATTGGTATATTGCTTGGCTTCGATGTCTCGTCCCAACTTCCAATAGAAGTCCAACAGGTAGCCATTGGTGACGCATGATGCCTTTAGGCGATGGCTATAGAATCGTTCCTTGGGTTCTACGAGCCAGTCCTATTCCCTTTTCGGGCAAGGAAATGCTGCTCATGAACTGGGCGAAATACAATAGCGCGGCATTTGGGGCAGCTACTTGAAGAAAAAGCATTAACTTTACCAACCGAACAACCCAATAACTAATTATATAATGAGAAAACTATTCACCACTATGATTGCAGCAGCATGCCTCTCGGCCTGCACCAACCGCGAGAATCCGTTCCTCACGGATTGGAACACACCTTATGGCATCCCGCCATTCCAGGAGATTCAGGTTGACAACTACATCCCTGCCATACAGGCGGGCATAGAACAGCAGAAGAAGGAGATAGAGGACATCGTCAACAACCAGGATGCTCCCACCTTCGACAACACTATCCTGCCGCTGGAACTCTCGGGAGAAATCCTGCGCAAGGTGTCGGGAGTGCTCTACAATGTGAGTGAGACCGACCGAACACCCGCACTGGACAGCGTGATGGAACTGGCCATACCCATGATGACAGAGCACAGCGACAACCTCTCCTTCAACAAGGGACTCTACGAGCGCATCGCACAACTCTACAAGGGTGACCAGTCCGGTCTCACACGCGAGCAGCAGATGGTACTCAAGAAGCACTATGAGGAGTTTGAACGCAACGGCGTGGGACTGAGCGAGGAGAAACAGGCACGGCTGAAGGAGATAAACTCCGAGATAGCTTCGAAGACCCAAAAGATAGGCAACAACATCCTGGAGGAGAGCAACGCTTTCAAGCAGAAGTTCGGCATCAGCGTATCAGACTACCCCAATGCCATGACTTCCACCACCGACCGGGCCAAGCGCAAGGAGATGCTGGAGGCTTATACCAACCGTGGCAACAATGGCAACAAGGCCGACAACAAGCAGCTCATCCTGGATGTGATGCGCCTGCGTATCGAGAAGGCCAAGCTGATGGGCTACAACTGCCCTGCCGCCTATATCCAGGAACCAAAGATGGCGCACGATCCTGCCACAGTGGATGCTTTCCTGCAGGGAATCATGACGGATGCCGTAAAGAAAGCCCGGGAGGAAGTGGCCGACATGCAAGCCGTGATGAACGAGGATATCAAGGCCGGTCTGTTGCCTGCCGGCAGCAAGATAGAGCCTTGGGACTGGTGGTACTATGCCGAGAAGGTGCGCAAGGCAAAGTATGACCTCGACGAGGAGCAGACAAAGCCTTATTTCAAACTGGACAATGTGGTGCGCGGAGCATTCCTGGCCGCCAAGAAGCTCTATGGAGTGAACATGGAGGAGCTGGAGGGTGTACCCTCATACAACACCCAACAGGTGAAGACCTTCAAGGTGACCGACAACGACGGACAACTGCTGGGCATCTTCACCACTGACTGGCTGCCCCGTGACAGCAAGCGTGGTGGTGCGTGGATGAACAATGTGCGTGAGCAATATGTGGATGCCAAGGGCGAGATGGTACGTCCCATCATCGTCAACGTGGGCAACCTGCAGGAGTATCTGACCATAGACGAGGTGCAGACGGTATTCCATGAGTTCGGACATGCTTTGCACGGACTGCTTACACAATGTACCTACCCCAGCGTGAGCGGTACCAATGTGACGCGCGACTTCGTGGAGATGTTCTCACAGTTCAATGAAAACTGGGCATTCCAGCCTGAACTGCTGGCCGAGTATGCCAAGAATGACAAGGGCGAGGTGATTCCAGCCGAACTTGTAGATAAGATCAACAACTCATTGAAGTTCAACCAAGGCTTCATGACCACCGAACTGTGCGCTGCCTCTATCCTCGACATGAAATGGCACGAACTGGAGAGCGTGGAGGGAATGGATATCAACCAGTTTGAGCACAAGGTGTGTCAGGATATGGGCCTCATCCCCGAGATAGGTCCACGCTACCGCACCACTTACTTCAACCACATCTTCTCCAGCGGCTACAGTGCAGGCTACTACGGTTACCTGTGGGCAGAAGTGCTCGACAAGGATGCCTTCTCCCTCTTCGAGCAGACGGGCAACGTGTGGAACATCCCCTTGGCAACAAAGTTCAAGCAGACATTCCTTGAGAAGGGAGGCTCCGAAGAGCCTATGACACTCTTTGAGCAGTTTGCCGGCCGCAAGCCCGATGACACGGCATTCAAGAAAGGACGCGGACTGATAGACTGACCACAGCCCCCTTCTGACCACGACTAAAAATGTCCACAGGGATGAAGCCACTGCCTCTCCCCTGTGGACATTATTCTTTCCGCTTGCCGACACCATTGGCCATCACAGCAAGGATTTACGCCCGCACACAATCTTGCCACTCTGTGTCACTGCCACAAGCAGGCACACGGACACACTCATTGCGTTTTTCTGTTATTGCCGTTTTATGGCGTACAGGCACGACCAGGATTACGCAAACAAGTCCTCTGATGTAAGCTGGCAGGGAAATATGTCGGCATATTCATTCTCGGCGAGAGGCGAGCTCCCTATATAAGTAAGCATAAATGTCTTGTTCCTGACACTCTTTTCCAAAGTCTCCTGACGGGTAGCCAGACGGCTGGCGTATGCCTGGGATATGACATACGGACTCTTGGAAAACTTTATTTCACACAGATTTACCACATCATCGTTCCTGTCAATGACAAGGTCTATCTGCATGCCTTCAGTCTTTTCATCTCCCTTGGTGACATATGCAGACTCTGTTGAGGATACAGCTCCGATTTGGAGAGCTTGCTTGATTTGCTTGACATGCCGCAGGCATACCTCCTCAAAGGCAACTCCTCTCCAGGCAGCAACCTCTGATTCCCGCAGGTGGTGTTGCCAGTAGTCCTCCTGACTGACGCGCTTGCTTTCCTTAAAGTGGAGCCAGAACCAACAGAAGGGGTCGGTCAACTTGTAACGCTCTTCCTTTGACGAGGCACCGAAAGGCACATATTTACACACAAAGTCACTTCCTATGAGCGCCTTGAGCATCTTAGTAAACTCACCATTGGGGTTGATGCCGGTCTTTTCCGCAATTTCCCGGCGGCTATATCCTGCATGGCGGCCTCCAAGCACCCGAACAATCTGCATGCTCTCTTCAGCGTGGTCGAAGACAGAATTGAAAAGGCGGTTGAACTCATCAGCCAATTTGGCATTGCGTGCAAAAAACAGCGCATCAATGTTTTGTGCGAGGCTCAATGAGGGATTGAAGAAATTCATAT
>SAMEA104315439__coassemble_579_pt1 | contig 13970 bp, 11 predicted proteins | sample SAMEA104315439__metabat2_low_PE_011 | metagenome-assembled genome bin SAMEA104315439 (sample SAMEA104315439) | gut metagenome | biome: Monkey gut; feature: monkey-associated habitat; material: faeces | place: China | collected 2013
GTTTACGTTCCAACCTCTCTTATTCTCCTTTGGCTGCTTTAGAGCTTTATGTTAATCACTTGCAAACTTTGTTTTACCCGAAGGAATGTTGGAATGGTTTAATCTGAAAGATGTATGAACCACCTCTGCCAATGGTCAGACAACCATCCATATCTATTTGGATGAAAACGAGAAAACGCCAGATGGCAGGACAGACCTTCGTCCCAATGGCTTTACCCGTGAAAGAACCTTCCACGATTTTCCGATTCGTGGCCAAGAGGTTCTTCTGCATGTACGCCGTCGTCGTTGGTTAGATACAGAAGAACACAATGTAATGATCGAATGTGATTTTGTTCAAGAGTCAACCCGCTGTTCCAAGGAATTAGCGGTTTTTTAAAAAGATGCGTTTGGAGACGCACCCTATAACGGCCCGTTCGTTTGAAAAAGACTATTTCATAGACGGTGATGCCTTTGAGCGAGCTTACAAGTTAAGCATCAGTGGCTTCTCTGATTGGCCAGAGGCTCTACATGCAGAAGATTGTGGGAACAAAGCTTTCAATGACATCGCTGCTGCCATGTTTGACAGAGAGGACGAAATACTAAATTATTTTGTACATCGTTCAACAAATGCTGCAGCAGAATCGCTTAATGCTAAAATTAAGCAATTCAGAGCGCAATTGAGAGGTATTATTGACAGAAAGTTCTTCCTTTTTAGGCTCACAAGAATTTATGCATAGCCACACACTTTTGCAGGTGATCCCCTTTTAATGCCACAAAGCATATACATATATGGGCTTCGGTACATCTGCGCATGAAATGGAACATCGGACGTATCTCAATCTTTGACTTTGCTATACGAAAAGCCCTTTCCACACGCAAGAAATTGTGGTATGCAGTATAAAGCCTTGTGTTGTTACCTAAAAATTAGGTTCTAAGTGCTTTTTGCTCTATCTTTGCGCAACATTTCAAAACACCCCACCATATGGAAAAAGATGTTTGCGTCACATATGTCAATGATGAAGAGACAGACTTCGTTTATCTTTCCGATCAGTTGAAGGCATTCTATCCAGATACATTCAAGAGACTCACAGCTCTCTTCAATGAGCTGTATATTGACTGGGGAGAGGTTTATGGTACAAAGGACATTTGGATTCGAGATTATATGCCGATTCAGATAACTGATAAACGCTACCTAGTTTACGATTACTCACCAGACTATTTAGTCGGTGCAGAAGAGTTCCGTACAGACTCCCGTTCCATTTTCAAAGATGTTCTTCCTGAGTTAAGTCAATGGAAAAACACTAACATAAAGCTTGATGGCGGAAATGTCGTGGTTTTGGGTGATTGTTTGGTTTTAACCGATAAGGTGTTCTGGGAGAATGGAAGAGAGGCATATGACAATGACTTCCACCACCATCTGAAGGATGCGTTGTGTTCAGATATTCTATTTCTACCGTGGCATTGTGAACATCCTGATGATCCAGACGCAGATGTCTATGGACACGCTGATGGGCTGGTCCGTTGGACAGGAGGAAACAAAGTCCTGCTGACTAACCATCGTGATACAGATCCCGTAGAGGCAGCTGAGATTATTAGACGATTAGAGCGTAGAGGTTACGTCGTTCGTGAAATGCAGTTTGATGTACCTCGATTAAACAGAGATTTCAACTGGGCATATATCAACTATCTGCAGGTCGGAAAGAAAGTCATTGTTCCGACCTTTGGAATACCAGAGGATAAACAGGCTTTGAAAATCATTCAAGAGGAGAATCCTGATTGTGTTGTCCGAGGTTTCCGTATGCGTGATATTGCCTCAAAAGGAGGCGCACTTCACTGTATTACATGGAACATCAAGAGATAATAGAACAAGAAGCCATTGTTTTTAGTAGTTTTACAACAAAATATAGAGACTATGAAGGAACTTTGTAATAAACTTAGCCTTGTCAAAAACATTGTCAACGATTCAGACGCAGATCGTATTTTTGGAGAGATTGCTCGTGAGCTGATGACAAACTATCAGGTCAGAAAGAATAACAAGCAGTATCGCTTCCTTGAGATTGAGTTCTACTGGCATTCACCGAAACATCCTGACGAAAGTGTATATCCAAGACAGAAGAGTGAAGGATATTGGTTCCTTCATCCAAGTGGAGTGGATATTACGCTTCCAAGCACTACATCAGACAGCTATGGTGGTATCTTGATCCGTGCCATGCAGAATGTAGCTCATCCAGAAGAAGTCTATTCCGGACCATGGAATTGCAGTGATGCACTCTTTGACTATTTGCCTATAGATGGCAGCGTGAATGACATGATGCCTCAGATAGTTAGAATCTCAGAAGATGATGCTGATCCAGTTCTGATTGAACAGTCATTACGTCAGGGGATTACAGAGAAGAAAACGGCAGAATACAATACCAAAGGCTATTGTTATTACGTCCGAGTACCAGAATGGGAAAAGAAGAAAGCAGCCAATAAGCCTTGGAACAAGAGACGTACAGAGTATCTGGCTTTCAAGAATAAACAAGGATAATGACGCTTCTGCTATTCACGTGAATCAAGCATGGTGATGGTTGATAAAACTCATATATTCTCAGGAAAATGCAGTACATTTCGGATTGCCAAATTCATTTCTTCATTATCCTCAAGGAAAATGGGTATCTAGTGCACCCACTAAGAAAAAACATAAATGCAAGGCAAATCTAAGGTCAAAAGACCTTGTCGTCAAGGCGGGCATTGTTCTGTCTCTCCTGTGAAAGTGGGTATGGGATAAAAAGAGAGGCTGCATCGCGGGATGTGCGATGCAGCCTCTTGTGTGTTATGAGTGAGGACCGCTGATTAGTAGAACAGGTAGCGGTTGTCCTTCACGTCGGCCTTCAGGTAGAGGTCGTTGGTGAAGGCGGCCAGTCCGCGCAGCATGCTCTGCAGGTTCTGAGCCTCTTCGTTCTTCTTGTCAAACTTGCCGTCGGTCTTTGTCTGGTCGATAACCAGGAAGGCATAGACAGCTCCGTTGCCCTTCACGCCAGCCTTGAAGTCACCCTTCTTGGCAGCAGAAACGGCACCGCTCAGAGCAGCCTCGCTGCGGCCAACCTTGCTCACGAAGGTTGCGTTGGCGAAGTTGATGTGGCTGATGGTGTCTGTCTGTACACCGGCAATCTTCTCCACGTCGGCGATAGACTTGGCAGCCTGCATCTTCTCCTGCAGCAGAGCAGCCTTCTTGTCCTTCTGTACCTCGGTGGTGAGATACTCCTTCACCTGCTGGTCATCCCATGCCAGATAGCCCTTCTTGTGCACGCCTGCCAGGATGATAACCATCATGTGGTCGTTGTCACCGCACTCGTAGAGGGGAGACACATCGCCCACCTTGGTCTTGTCATTGAATATCCAGCGCATTGCATCGCGTGTGCTGTGCACGTTGGCCACATAGTGCTCGTTGCTGCTCATGGCGTTGCGGGTCTGCAGGCTGAAGCCTTCCTTGGCTGCGTTAGCCTCGATGTCCTCTGCCTTGCGGTTGCCGGCAATGAAGCTGCTGAAGTCATTGTAAGCCTTGCCATAAGTCTCCTTGCTGAAGTCTATTTTGCGCTTGATGACTGCGAGGTCGTATTTGGTGGTCATTGCCTTCTGGTCTGTCACCTGAACGATTACTACGCCCTGGCCGTCGAGCACAATCTTGTTGTACTTGCCAACGGGTGAGGTGGTCACTGTCTCGATGAACTTGCGGTTGTTCTCGTCTATTGTCATACCCTCGTACTGAGCGCTTGTGAGCCATGTCTTGGCGCCGGGCTGGTTGTACTTCTTGGCAATAGAGTCGAAGTTGGTGCCTGCGTTCAGAGCCTGCATGATGCTGTCGGCAGTGAGCTCAGCAGCTGCGATGTCGGCACCAGGTGCTGCAATCTGACGGATCTGCACTGAGTCGGGGCGAGAAACCTTGCCGAGCACGCGGATGATGTTCATTGTGTTGTCGAGTGTGTTGGTGTAGGGACCCTTCTGAGTGCCTACAGCGATAGAATCCAGCTCAGCAGCGATATCGCTGGGCAGAGTCTTTGCGCTGATGGGCAGCTGGCTGTAGGGAATCAGGCTTGAAGCCTCGCGCACGGTCTTGGCTGCGTCGGCACCCTGTGCCAGAGCCTCTGCATAGCCGTTCATCTCCTTGTTCAGAGCCTCCACATCGGCCTTGCTGGCTGTCACGGCTACATCTATATACTTGATGTCGCGTGACTCCTGTGTGGTGCGGAACATCTCCTTCAGCTCGGCATACTTGGCCTTCAGGTCGGCGTCGGTCACCTTCACCTCGTCGTCCTTGACGCTTGAGTAGGGGAGTGCAGCCATCAGGATGGTGCTCTCATTGGTGCGGCCTTCGAAGCTTGCCTTGGCTGCGATGGGGTTGCTCTTCAGTGTGCCTGCGAGCAGAGCCTGATATTTCTGTGCCAGAGTCTGCTGGCGGATAGACTTCTCAATGTACTTCCAGTAGCTGTACATCTGTGTGTACTGCTCCTTCACCTCGTTGCCCAGGTCGTTGTTTGCCATCACCTCGTCATACTGGCTGAGGAACTGCTTCAACTGATTGGCATCGAAAGCGCCCTGCTGGTTGCGGAAGGGAGTCTGCGAAAGCAGCATGTTGCGTCCGCTGTTGATGATGCTCTGCATCTCGGCATCGGTTACGGTGAGACCGAGCTTCTCGCACTCGTGCTCGATGAGCTTGTTGCTCACGTAGGTCTGCCACACCTGGTCGCGCAGCATAGAGTTCTGCTCGTCGCTGAGTGATGTGATGCCGTTGGTGAATTTGAGCACGTCGGTGTACTCCTCAACCAGGTTGTTGAACTCCTGCTGGTTGATGTGGTCACCATACACAGAGCCGATGCGCTGGCGGTTCTCGCTCTGTGTGTAAGTCAAGGAGCGAACGAACTCCTCTGCGATGAAGGCGAACAAGGCCAGTCCCACCACTACGACGAGGACTTTGCCCTTGCTTCTGATTTTTTGTAATGTTGCCATTGTTTTATATGTTATTGTTTTGTTTTTTGCTTACAACAAGCATACAAAGGTAAGAAGAATTTGCGTATTTGTGCGCCCTTATGGCATGAAAAGTGTCGTGTGGCGGCTCAAAACAGCTCTCTCAGTCTAATACCTTCAGTTTTACAAGCTCTATTTTGGTGGTTGTCTTCTTCATTATCTTGAATTCCCAGTGCCCGAACCTGATTACTTCATTGAGTTTCGGGAAACTTTGATATTCGTGCAGGATGAGTCCGCCCACGGTGAGGTATTCGTCGCTTTCTGGCAGTTCCAGTCCCAGAGTCTCGTTGGCCTTCTGTATCTCCAGTCTGCCCGACAGCATGTATTCGCCTCCGCCCAGGTCGGTGGCCACATAGGATACGTTGTCATGCTCGTCCTCGATGTCGCCGAAGATTTCCTCTACCAGATCCTCCAGAGTCACAATGCCGCTTGTACCGCCGAACTCATCCACCACCACGGCGATGGAGCGCTTCTGGCTGATGAATGTGCTGAGCAGTTTCTGCGCGTTCATGGTTTCGGGTACGATGGGAACATCCTTCACACAGTTGCGCCAGTCGTCGCCCTTGCTGAGGCGGAACATCTCGGAACTGTGGATGAAGCCGATGATGTTGTCGATATCTTCGCGATAGACAATGATCTTGGAGTGCCCGCTCTCCACGAAGGTATTGAGCAGGGTGGCTGTATCGGTCTGGTCGTCAACGGCGTTGATTTCGGTGCGCGGGATGGTGCAGTCTCTCACCTTTACGCTGCTGAAGTCCAGCGCATTCTGGAATATCTTCACTTCATCCTCGATGCCACCGCCTTCCTCTGCACGCTCGATGTTGCTCTGTATGAGGTAGTCGAGGTCGGCCTTCTTGAATGTCCTGTCGGTATCTTCCTTGCTCGGCTTCTGTCCCAGGAGCCAGAGAGTGACCTTGCTGAGCGAACTGGTGAACTTGCTGATGGGCCACAGGAGGATGTAGATGATATAGGCCGGCAACGCGCATATGGTGAGCATGCGGTTGGGATTGATGCGGAAGAGTGTCTTGGGCAGGAACTCACCGGTGACGATGGTGATGGCGGTGCCCAGGAGAGTCTGTATGAGCAGGCAGATGGCCTCGTTGGGGCATTCGCCGTTGGGGTGATGGATGCCCAGCGGGGTGAGCAGCATGCCGTTGACCAGTCGGGCCATCAGTATGCCGTAGATGACCAGGGCGATGTTGTTGCCGATGAGGATGGTGGAGATGAAGTCGCTGGAGTGGTTGTAGAACGTGTCTATGAGGCGACTCGTGAAGCTCTGCCGCTCGCGGTCCATCTCGAATCTCAGCTTGTTGCTGGACAGGAAAGCTATCTCCGTACCCGAGAAGAAGGCGGAGAAGAGCAGCACGATGATGATTTCTATGATAAGTTGTGTGTCTGTGGTCATTGCATTTCTTGACTATCTCTTGCCTGGTGCCGGAGGGAAGCGCATCCCCTCGGTACCCTTCCTGTCGCGGTTGTGTTCCTGCAGGGTAGGTTTCTTGGGAGCTTCCTTGGGCTGGGTTTGTGTGCTGTCAGGGGCAGTCGTCAGGCTGTCGGCAGCAGGTGTACTCTGTGTATCTTCCACGGGGAAAGCACCTTGTGAGTTGCTCACGCTGTATCGGGTCATCTGCTCGTTGCTGCGGAATTCCGTGCCTTCGAGCTCCCGTTCGGGCGTTGTGATGCGCATGTGCATGTGGCTCCACATCTCGTGGGTGGTCATATCCCAATAGAGTTCTTCGGTGTGGAACACCTCGTTCTTCATGTTGCGGATGACCACACGGCCTCGCAGTTCCCACGTGCGTTGCTCATGCAGATAGGCCGTATCGGCCTGCACGAAGAGGTCGATGTGGAAATGTTCGTCGAATCGCTCCATGAAGAGTCCCTTCATGAACTTCCAAGTGGCGGGCCGGCCGGTGCTGTTGTAGATGTCCCATTCCTCTGCCATCATGCGGTAACGCATCACTCCCGAGTCGGAGATGAGCGTGTTGATGCCGGTGGAGTGCATCATGGGCAGCGAGTCGGAGTCGTTGATGGCTTCGGCCATGTGCTCCTTCTCCCCTTCGCACGACATGGTGAGTGCTGTGGCCAGCGCCATCAGTCCCAGCAGCAGACGCCTTCTGAAAGAATCTTTCCGATGGTGCATCTCGCCGGGTTATTGTATCTTGAACTTCATGAACCAGTTTTCGTTGAAGGTGAAACCAACGTTGACCATGAAGTAGTTCTCGGTGATGAGACTTGCGCTCGAGGGTTTCCGGCGCAACCATTGCAGGTTGAGGTTGATCATCGAGCGGTTGTTGTACTTGTTGCTTACGGGCAGACCCAGTCCGGCAGAGACTGTCATGTCGCTGGGACCGTCGATGCCGTTCACACGCAGATAGGGAGTGGAGTAGTTGGCACCCACACGATACTGCATGCGCTTGACGTAGCGCTTGTCGGTGGGGTCGGGTGTGTATTGTGCGCCGACGGCAAAGCGTGAGCGGTTCTTGTAGTCGCCCTTTGCACCGAAATAGGTCAGTTCGCCGCTCTCGGTGCTGCTGTGCGGTGTGCGGCAGTCGCCCCAGTTCTCATATTTGTAGTCTGCTGCCACCAGCAGGGTGTTCTTGTGCTGCCATGCCAGACCGCCTCCGTAGGTGTAGGGCAGGTCAAAAGGCGACTTGGCGGTCACCTGTGTGCTGTCGCCCACGCTGGTGTAGCGTGAGAGCACGGCATCCGACTTGATTTTGTGTCCCAGTCCCACGGTGACACCCACGGTGAGCCAGTTCTCGGGATTGAGTCGTATGGGATATTGTGCACCCAGGTCTATCTTGTAGGTCTTCAGGTGTGCGCTGTGCTCCGAGTTCAGTCCGCTGTAGGCTGTGCTGCTTGTCTCACCCTCGGTGAAGGTCTGTGCCATAGCGTGGGTGTAGGTTCCCCAGATGAAGCTGGCGTTCACACCCACCGCCAGATTGCCCACGGGCTTCCATCCCAAGCCCACATAAGCCTGATGCAGACCGCCTTCGCCCTGGTAGGAGCTGGTGGTCTTGATGGGCAGTGTGGTAGTCTGGTCGCTGGTCACCAGCCTTTCGCGGTAGAAGTTGTAGCCGATGGTGCTGTAGGGGACAAAGCCGAAGGAGAGTCCCAGACCGCGTCGGAGTCTCAAGCCTGCGTTCACGAAGTCCAGACTGCAGTTCTTCACGTTCACGCTGTTGCCGCCGCTCTTCATGCGTCCGGCCGTGAGGCTCATGCCTGCATCCAGTATAAAGCTGAGCGAGTCAATGGAGGCATATGAGGCCGGGTTCTGCATGTTCACCCTGTTGCCCTGGTGTAGAGCGATGCCCACACCGCCCATACCTCGGTTGAATCCTTGTGACTGGTCGGCCAGTGTGCCCAGTCCGAAGCGGGAGTAAGAAGAGTTGCTTCCGTTGGTCTGTGCGCTTGCCGATGCTGCCATGAGTGCCATGAGCAGAATTGCTGTCTTGCGGCTATTTCTTGTCATAATTGTAGTCCAGAATCTTGTTCAGTCCCCTGGGGACAATGTATTTGTCTGTAAAGGTAATGTTCTTGATGCTCGCGTCGAAGTTGATCTGGTCGCCTCCCGTGAGAAACACCAGCAGGCTGGGGTACTTGGCGCGCAGCGACTTGATGTAGCCCTCTATCTCGTATTTCATGCCACGCAGCACTCCCGAGCGTATGGCTGTCTCTGTGTCGAATCCCATGCCGGGAACTTCCCCGTCGGCATCCACCAGAGGCAGGCTGGCGGTAAACTCGTGCAAGGCGTGCAGACGCATCTGCATGCCTGGCGCAATGTTTCCTCCCCAGTAGTTGCCCTGCTTATCTACCACCTCGTAGGTGATGCAGGTGCCTGCGTCTATTATCAGCAGGTTCTCGTCGGGCTTCAGCTCGCGCGCTCCCACCACAGCAGCCAGTCTGTCAGCTCCCAATGTCTTGGGCGTGCGATAGTGGTTGGTGATGGGTACAGGCGTATCGGTGGTAAACCGCATTACGGGGAAGTCCAGAGCGTCGAGCGCCTTCTGGGCTTCGGGCGTGATGCCTGTTACGGTACCCACAATGCCTCGCGTGAAATGGTGCTTCTGCGCGAAGGCTTCAAGTCCCTCGAGTGTCTTGCCCGAGGTTTTTATCTGTTCTATAGGCTCGTCCCCATTGAATGCCACCAGTTTGGCTGCTGAGTTACCTATGTCAACAATCAGTTTCATCGCCACAAAGGTATGACTTTTCACCCAAAAAACTGCTGTATGCCCAGCAGAATGTATGTTCAGAGCGCAAAAGAGACCCATTCTGCACCGCTGAAAGCCCTTTGCAGCCCCTCGCGCACGCGTATTATATATAATGTGTAGCCGTTTGCTTGTGCATTTTGAATACCTTTCGGCCAAAAAACCGTAACTTTGCAGCGCTTATGAGAATCTACAGCTTCCTTTTGGCCATAGTGCTGGCCTTGCTGACGCAGCGTGCTGCGGCAGCCGATGCAGTGCGCTGCGATGCCGATAGCAGCGCGGTGCAGCAGGAGGCGCATGCCGACAGCATATTCGTCAGCCTGCTCACCTGTTCACCCGGACAGGAGGTGTATTCGCTGTATGGGCATACTGCCATCCGCTGCTGGAACAGCCGGGAGACGCTCGATGTGGCGTTCAACTATGGTGTGTTCTCCTTCACCCAGCCCCATTTCATATGGCGCTTCGTGCTTGGCAAGTGCGATTACATGCTCGAGCCTGTGCAGTTCAGCCTCTTCCTCAGAGCCTATGCCAGGCGCGGTTCGCGTGTTACCGAACAGGTGCTGGCATTGAACCAGGAGGAGGCTACGGCCATTCTGCTCTATCTGATAGAGAACAGCAAGCCCGAGAACTGCGAGTACCGCTACAACTTCTTCTACAATAACTGCACCACGATGGTGCGCGATGTGATAGAGCGCTGCGTGCAGGGGACGGTGAGTTATGAGGATGAAGGGCAGCAGGAAAGTCTGCGCGAGATACTGCATTCCTACACGGCGGAACATCCGTGGGCTGCCGAGGGGAACGATTTCCTGCTGGGTGCCGAGGTGGATAAGCCGGCATCGATGCGCCAGAAGATGTTTGCGCCCGAATACATGATGCGCTATGCCGATGGGGCAACCGTAAAGGCTCCCGATGGAAGCACGCGCAAACTGGTGGCCGAAACCAGGATTCTGGCACGTGACAGAGAGGTGACAGTGGAGCCGGAGTTCTTCCTCACGCCGCGTCAGGCGGGTTGGGCGCTGCTGGCCGTGTGTGTGCTGGTGGTGCTGGTGGAGGTGAGTCTGAAGCGCGTGTGCACGATGTGGAGCGCATTTCTCCTGCTCATGCAGGGGCTGGCAGGCACATTGCTCCTCTTCATGTTCCTGTTCTCCGAGCATCCGGCGGTGGATTCCAACTGGTTGGTGTGGCCTTTCAACCCGCTTGCCTTGCCGGGCATCTATTTCGTCCTATGCGGCAAACGGCACGCCAGAGCCTGCTGGTGGACTGCCTATTTCGGCGTTTTAACACTTTTCCTGTTATTTTGCCCGCTCATTCCGCAGGATTTTGGGAATATAGTTGTACCTTTGACCATGTGTTTACTCACAAGGCCAATAGGCTTTTATATCTGCAGCAGAAGAAAGAGAAAGTGAATACTCCCATAGCCCGATACAGATTGCTCTGTTCGCTCATGACCCTCATGGCTGTCATGGGCGCTGAAGCACAGACCACCACCATCGTTCCACGACTGGTGGTCAATGTGGTTATTGACCAGTTGCGAAGCGATTATCTGCAAGCCTTTATCCCCCTCTACGGCGAAGACGGGCTGGCCCGGCTCATGGAGCAGGGACGGGTATATACCCAGGCAGAATACCCCTTCAATTCCCCCGACCGTGCATCGGCTATGGCTTGTCTGGTCACAGGCACCAGTCCATACGAGAACGGAATCGTGGGCACCAGGTGGCTCGACCGCAAGTCGCTCTGTCCTGTGCAGTGTGTGGCCGATGATGACTACTCCTGCCAGTTCACTGCCGACAAATGCTCGCCTGCATCGCTGGCTGTGAGCACCGTGAGCGATGAGCTGAAGGTGGCTACCAACGGACGCAGCAAAATCATCAGCGTGGCTCCTGACAGGGAGTCGGCCATCCTCTCGGCCGGTCATGCAGCCGATGGCGCATACTGGATAGAGGATTATTCCGGCCGCTGGTCGGCATCCTCCTATTATGGTCCTTACCCCCAGTGGGCGCTTGATTATGACCGCGACTCCTCGCTGGTAGAGCGTATCGGCAAGATGGAATGGACACCGCTCAACGACTCTGTCGATCAGTTTGCCTATTTCGCCGAGCGAGGCACCAAGAAGGCCTTCAAGCACAAGTTCACCGGCGACCGCCGCTTTGTCTCCTTCAAGTCCAGCGCCATTGTCAACGACGAGGTCATCCGCTTCGCCCGCTATGCGATGGAGCAGAACAAGCTGGGCGAGGATACCCACACCGACCTCCTCAATGTATCGCTCTACGCAGGCACCTTTGAGCACAAGGGAGTGAGCCGCTACGGAGTGGAGATGCAGGATACCTACGCTCGTCTGGACCGTCAGATAGCCACCCTCGTGCATGCCGTGGAGCAGCAGGTGGGTGCAGGCAATGCTCTGTTTGTGTTCACAAGCACGGGCTATACCGATGCCGAGGATATCGACGACCTGAACCAGTGGCGCATCCCCACCGGCATATTCTCCATCACCAAAGCGCAGCTCCTGCTCAATATGTACCTGATAGCCGTTTATGGTCCCGGACAGTACATTGACACGGTAGATAAGAACCAGCTGTACCTCAACCTCAAGCTCGTCGAGAGCAAGAACCTCAAGCTGACCGAGGTGCTCGAGCGATGTGCCGACTTCCTCATCCAGCTCAGTGGCGTGAAGGATGTATATACCAGCCAGCGACTGGCCAACGGCGCCTGGACGGCCGGCATAAGCAAGTTGCGCAACGCCTACAACACGCGCCACTCGGGCGACGTGATGATTCAGATCACCCCAGGATGGGTGCTCTACAACGAGAACACTTACGAGAAACAAATCTGTCGCGAGTCCTATGTGGGCTTCCCACTCGTCATGATGGGATGCGGCATAAAGGCCGAGAAAGTGCGCATACCCGTCAGCATCGACCAGGTGGCTCCCACACTGGCACAGGCTATGCGCATACGGGCTCCGAACGGCTGCCCTCTGGCACCGCTGAATTACTGACGAGTTTCGATACTATACATTATATAATATAACATTCATACAGATACATGAATTTCGTAAACATACTGACAAAGATATTCGGAGACAAGAAGTCACGCGACCTGAAGGCTTACCAGCCACTGGTGGATATGGTCATCCAGGCTTACCCTGCCGTGCAGAAGCTCTCCAACGATGAGCTCCGTGCCCGTGTGCAGGAGATCAGGAGAAGCATCCAGGCTTCGGCCGATCCCTTGCGCGAGCAGATCAAGCAGTTGCAGGACAGCATCCAGAGCACACCCATTCAGGACCGTGCGCCCATCTTCCAGCAGATAGACAAACTGGAGAAGGAGGTTCTCGATACCCTCGAGAAGGCTCTCGACGAGGCTCGTCCCGAGGTGTTTGCCATCGTCAAGAGTACTGCTGACCGCTTTGCACACAACGAAGAGGTGGTGGTTACCGCTACCGACTTCGACCGCGAGCTGGCTGCCAGCCACGACTTTGTGGAGATAGACGGCGACAAGGCCATCTACTTCAACCACTGGCAGGCAGGTGGCAATGACATCAAATGGGATATGGTGCACTTCGACGTGCAGCTCTTCGGAGGTACGGTGCTTCATCAGGGCAAGATCGCAGAGATGTTCACGGGTGAGGGTAAGACACTTACCGCCACTCTGCCTGTCTTCTTGAATGCCCTCACAGGCAACGGCGTGCATGTGGTGACCGTGAACGACTATCTGGCCAAGCGTGACTCCGAGTGGATGGGTCCCATCTACATGTTCCACGGATTGAGCGTAGATTGCATCGACAAGCACCGCCCCAACAGCGCCGAGCGCCGTAAGGCATATCTGGCAGACATCACCTTCGGTACCAACAACGAGTTCGGCTTCGACTATCTGCGCGACAATATGGCTCAGGATCCCAAGGATCTTGTGCAGCGCAAGCACAACTTCGCCATTGTCGATGAGGTGGATTCTGTGCTGATCGACGATGCCCGTACGCCTCTTATCATCTCTGGTCCCGTGCCCAAGGGCGACGACCAGCTCTTCGAGCAGTACCAGCCTCTGGTGGAGCGTCTGGTGGATGTGCAGCGCAAGTTGGCTACACAGTATCTGGCAGATGCCCGCAAGGAGATAGCCGAAGGCCAGAACGGCAAGGACAAGAAGCTGACCGAAGAAGGTTTCCTCGCTCTCTTCCGCAGCCACAAGGCGCTGCCCAAGAACAAGCCGCTCATCAAGTTCCTCTCTGAGCCGGGCATCAAGGCCGGTATGCTCAGCACTGAGGAGATTTATATGGAGAACAACAACCGCCGCATGCCCGAGGCAACCGATCCTCTCTACTTCGTTGTGGATGAGAAGATGAAGAGTGTGGATCTCACCGACAAGGGCAACGAGTGGCTGGCCCAGCAGGTGGATGACCCTCAGCTCTTCGTTCTGCCCGACATCGCAGCGGTGATGTCACAGATTGAAGCCTCTGACCTGCCCGAAGAGGAGAAGATAGCCCAGAAGGACAAAGTGTATAACGACTACGCCATCAAGAGCGAGCGCGTACACACCATACAGCAGTTGCTCAAGGCTTACACCATGTTCAACCTCAACGACGAGTACGTCATCCAGGACGGCGAGGTGAAGATTGTGGATGAGCAGACTGGCCGTATCATGGAGGGCCGACGCTGGAGCGATGGTCTGCACCAGGCAGTGGAGGCCAAGGAGCACGTCAAGGTGCAGGATGCCACACAGACTTACGCTACCATCACCTTGCAGAACTATTTCCGCATGTACCACAAGCTGTCGGGTATGACAGGT
>SAMEA104315439__coassemble_631_pt1 | contig 13139 bp, 7 predicted proteins | sample SAMEA104315439__metabat2_low_PE_011 | metagenome-assembled genome bin SAMEA104315439 (sample SAMEA104315439) | gut metagenome | biome: Monkey gut; feature: monkey-associated habitat; material: faeces | place: China | collected 2013
GGCCACCATGCGCAGCTCTTCGGCTGCAGCCAGGCAGAAGTGCCTGAAGGTGAACACCTCGGTGTAGGGCGGTCGGGTGAGCGAGGGATAGAGTCGGCCGTCGGGGCGGCGGTTGACGTTGACGAAGCTTCCCTCGTAGATGTGCGGGTTGCGCTGCTGCGGTATCCACCTGCCCTCCCTGGCGATTTCCACGAACGAGTAGTGATTCTCGCCGTCGTGCACGATTGTCCCTCCCAGGTATCCTCCTATGGGCAGTCGTCCCCTGTGGCGTGTGAGCAGCTTCAGGTCGATGCACGGCTCGGCGTGGGTGGGTGGTGGGTGGGCCGCTGTTCTGCTCTTGTCTCCGGGTTCGTTCTGTGGGAAAATAATGGGCAGAATGCTTGCACGTTCCGCATTTTCTTGGTATATTTGCATTGCCAAACTGATGTTCCAAATCATGCAAACCAAGACTGATTACCAGGGTGCGGGACGCGCCCGAAGGAGAATGGCTATTGTAGCGGCCCTTTCGCTCCTGTTCCCCATTCTGTCTCCGCTTGCTGCCCGAGGCATGTGTAGCCCGATGATGCCAGAGAGGCAGCCCGAAGCCGGGGCGGTTGCATGGGACAGCCCGCAGCATGTGACCCCACTCTTCCCCTGCTCGCCCAGGCTCGAGCAGCCCTATGGGGTGTGTACCCACATCACGCGTACCTACATGGATTATCCCCTGCGCGACCGCGAGTTGCAGGTTACCAGTGCGGTGGGAATGAACTGGGTGCGCTCCGACCTTGATTTCGGAACCGTCTTTGGCAGTCCCACCGAATTCGAGCCCAAGATTTTCGATGACGTCATGGCCTCCTGCAGCAAGTATGACCAGAAGCTGCTCGGCATCCTCACCTGGCTGGGCAAGATGCCTTGGCAGGATCCCGACTACGCGAAATACGTGGAGACGCTGGCCCGCAGATACGACGGCAAGATGACCCACTGGGAGGTGATGAATGAGGTTAATCTGATGCACGAATCGGATTCGATGCCAGCGTGTTATGCTCGCGCACTTCATGTGGCAAGTGAAGCCCTGCACAGGGTGAATCCGCAGAACAAGGTGCTGCTCACCGGACTGGCCGACGTGAAGGACGACTTCCTGGAAGACCTGTGCAAACTGGGTGCCATGAAGGATGTGGATGTGATGAATTTCCATTCCTATTTCCGTCCCGAAGAAATCATGCTGGCCTACTCCAAGATACGCGGTCTGATGGACCGCTATGGCTGGCGCACGCCCGTGTGGCTCACCGAGTGCGGTATGCACACAAGCCCCGAGCAGCAGCCTTCTGACGGCTTCTATCTCGACTTCCTGCCCGCTGCCATACGCAGGGTGGGCTTGCAGGCCGACAAGATATGTGTGGGCTATCTGGCCGACCGACGCACGGGATATGTGACCGTGAGCGACGAGCAGGTGCGGCATTACCTGGCTCCCGTGGCAGGGCGCACCACGCCCGTGGCGCTTGACCAGCTGGCTACGCTCAGGGTGAAGGACGTACCCGTGCTGCTGGCCACCACAGGCGAGTATTTCCCCACCGACTATTTCCCCCAGCTGGTGGACTACGTGAAGCGCGGCGGCACCATCGTGCTCTCTGGCGGCATGCCTTTCTATTATGATGCCTATCTGCCCTCCGATTCGTGGTACAACAGGCGCGAGACGGGCACCTCGCTGCTCAGCCAGCTGCACATGTCGTCGGTTCAGTGGTGGCGCGACGAGAAGTCTGGCGAGAGCCTCACCGAGTTGCCGCCCCTGATGGTCAAGGCACCCGATGCGACTTCGCCTACCAGTGGGAAATATCGAGCCGCAGCCCCGGGCACTATCTCACCGATGGCAACTTGGCCCCTGGCGATACTCTCATCGCACTCATCAAGGCGGGCACCGAGCATATCCAGGCTCCCGTGGCGGGCGTGTATCGCCTCAACTCTGACCTGAAGGGCAACATCATATTCCAGACACGCATGTATGCCGACCCCGTGCCCAGCAAGGAGGTGGAGCAGGCGCGCCGCGTGGCCAGGATGTACCTGATAGCGTTTGCCCACGGAGTGGAGCGCGTGTTCTGGTACAACCTGAGAGCCAGGGAGGCCGACCCCTATGAGCCTGAGGACTGCTTCGGACTCATCCATGCCGACTTCTCGGAGAAGCCCGCCATGCAGGCCTACCGCACCATGGTGCAGATGATGCCCTCGGGCAGCACGCGCCCTGAGCTGGTGATTCAGGGTAACGTGTTCGTGGCCAGTTGGACCCGTCCCGACGGCAAGCAGGTGACGGGCATGTGGTCGCCCTATGTGCCGGTCATGTGGAAGACGGGCAGCCTGCGCGGAGCACAGATGACTGATTATATGGGCAACGAAACGGGCAGGGCAGGACGTAAGGTGCGCCTGACCGACTCGGTGGTGTTCTTTGTGAAATGATTCTCTTGGTGGTGCAGGAAGAGCATTCCCGGGTATCGAGGGTGTCATAATGTGGTATAGATGATGCCAGAATAAGGATGCTGTAATGCCAGAATAGGAGTGCCGATGATGCCATAATGAAGCGGGAAAGGTGTCCTAATAAAGATTAAAATAGGCCAAAACGGGGGCGGGTGTGTGTCTTTTCGCGCACCCGCCTGTCATCTTTATATACTAAAAGGCAGTTCGGAAAGTAAAAAATTACTATTTTTGCACTCCAAGAGGGGCGGTGCCACATGCATGCGCCCAGCTAAGGAAGTGATAACAATAACGACACACACTATTATATGAAGAAATTTCTGACGTGCAGACAAGTGATTGCCTGCCTGATGGTTCTGCTCGGCCAGACGGCTTGGGCAGTCTCGTATTCCGACTCCAACGACAACCTTGCCATGCCCTTCAAGGCCACCACGCTGAGCTGTGACGACCTGGCATCGGATACCCAATGGTACAAAATCAGGGTTGAGGGAGGCAAATACTGGGCCGTGGGTGACGGGCAGGTGACCTGTGCCGCCCCCTCGGGCAGCTTCTCCGATGCCAACTACTTCTGTTTCGTGGGCAACAACAAGGAGGGCTTCCACATCTACAACCGCCAGCTGGGCGCCTCCTACGTCATCTGCTGTGCCAGCGCCATCAGCCATGAGCCTCTGGTGCCCGTGCTCAAGAGCAAGGCTCCTGTGCCATCGACCCTGAAGGTGAGCACGAACGGAGGTGGCTACAACTTCTATTATCCGGGCAATACGAGCGCCTGCGTCAACGACCTTCACGGCGACGGCGTGCTCACGCTATGGACCAACGCGGCCGCTTCGGCCAGCAGCGGCTGCCGCATGTATATGGAGGCTGTGGATGCCGACCTGCTCCAGCCCATGCAGGAGAGCGGAGTGCCCTTCCGCTGCACACGCATCATCGACGGCAAGTTTGCCTCTTACACCAAGTGGTACACCATGGACATCCGCTCGGGCAAGATGCTCCAGGCCACCGCCGATGCCATCCTCTGCGCTCCCTCCGACTCGCTCACACGTGACCGTCTGTGGTGCTTCACAGGCAGCAAGGCCGAGGGCTTCACCATCTACAACTACGCCTACGGCACACGTTATGCAGCCTGTGCCAAGTCGGCAGATAATGCCACCCGCGTGCTCATGAGCCAGCTCGGCAGTACCGAGGGTGGTGCCATAGCCTTCGGATTGAGCCAGAACAGCCATGGCGGCATCAATTTCCATTATCCCCAGACGGCCAACAGCTGCTGGAACGACTTTGGCAACAACGGTTTCATAGCCTTGTGGAATGACAATAATGCTCCTTCTGACGGCGGTTCGAACATCATCTTCAGCGAAGCCGACCTCTCAAAACTGCCTGCCGAGCCAGTTGCCGACAGTAGCGCGTGGGACCCTGTGAGCGGCGATATCGTGTATCTGTGCATGAGTGACGGCAGCGTGAACGCATTCCCCAAGGAGTACATCCTCACCCAGACGAGCAACAGCAGCCAGGTGAGCATCCTCACCAAGTCGGGACACAAGTACACCTTCGCCCGTGCCGATGTAGATAGCCTCACCGAGAAGGCTCCTGCACAACTGCCCCAGATGGTGAGCTTCAAGTTCAACAACAAGTTCAACGACATGCTCATGGTAGATGCCCTGGGCGAGTTTACCGACTCGGCCCACATCTCCGTCAACGTGGGAAGCATAGGCAAGCGCCTTGTGGCCAGCATCAAGACCTCCGTCGAAGGAGCCGAAGTGTATGTGGGCGACTCGCTGCAGGACAGCAAGGTCACCAGCCGGCGCTTTGAGCATCCCGTGACCTATACGGTGGCCCTGCCCGGATGGCGCATGCTCAGGCGCAACAGCGCCACGGGAGAGTACGGCATGCATCCCTTCGGCAACGACTATCAGGTGACGGTCAATTATCTGTGCGACAATCCTACTAACTATATAGGAGTGCCTGTCATCAACATTACTACCAATGATGGGACGATGATCAGCAGCAAGTCCAGGTACTGGGATGCCAAGATAAGCATCGACGGTGCAGGCTTCCTGCCCGACCTGCCCGAGACGGCGATGAAGATCAAGGGACGCGGCAACAGTTCGTGGGCAGGAGAGTGGGGCAAGAGCCCCTACCGCATCAAGTTCCCCACCAAGCAGAAGCCCCTGGGCATGAAGGCGGGCAAGAACTGGAACCTGATAGCCAATGCCATACGGGAGTCGATGACCACAAACGTCATCGGTTCGCGAGTGGCCGAGATGGTGGGGGCCGCTGCAGCCAACCATTTCCTGCCTGTGGAACTCTACATCAACGGCAATTACCGCGGCTCATATACGCTTACCGAGAAGGTGGGCATCAGCAACAACAGCATCGACCTGGCAAATGACTCCAACGCCGTACTGCTGGAGCTGGACAGCTACTACGACGAGACCTACAAGTTCAAGACCACCTACTACAACTTGCCCGTCAACGTGAAGTACCCCGACTTCACTTCTGACCCCACCAACCTCACCCTCTCGGTGGTGTCACGTCACTTCAATTCCCTGGTCAATGGCGTACGCCACATGAAGCCCATAGAGCAGTATGCCGACCCCGTATATCTGGCACGCTTTCTCATGGTGAACGACCTCATGAACAACCAGGAACTCTATCATCCCAAGAGCACATTCCTCTACAACGAGAATATCCTGAGCGACAGCTCGCGCTACATCTTCGGTCCTGTGTGGGACTGTGACTGGGCATTCGGCTACCAGAGCAGCAGCACCTACTTCATCAGCTCGGCCGAGGTGGACTACTTCAGCGGCACCTCAGGGTCTTCCGGTGGCAGGGGATTCCTGAGAGACCTGCGATATAATGGAGGCGAGGAACTCAACAAGCAGTATTACCGCGTGTGGACCGACTTCATGCAGAACCATCTGGAGGACCTCATGGAGTATCTCGACGACTATTATGCCGTGGCTGCCAAGTCCTTCGAGCACGACAACTCGCTCTGGGCAAAGGGCGGAAGCAAGGAATATGCCGAGGTAACCGAGCGCAGCAAGGCGTGGATTCGCAAGCGTTGCAATTATATCTACAACTACCTGAGCTATCAGTTGGGCTATGCCGAAAAGGATTATCTCAAGCCTGATGTGCCTGATGCCATCGATATCGTGCGCTCTGACACTCCTGCAGCCAAACCTTCCACTGGCGTATATGACCTGTGGGGCAGAAGGGTGGGCGACACTCTCGACGGTCTGCCATCGGGCATCTATATCCAGAATGGCCGCAAGGTGGTGAAGAGGTAACTTCATCTGCCAGTCTTCCTATGGCCAATCTTCTTTCCCTTCCTGGGGAATGAGGAGTCCCTGTAAGAGGGATTGGCAATCTGCCCCCAAGGGAAACATTCTTGCCCTCTGATGGAGTCATTCTTGCCTCAAGGGAAAGACAAGAAGGAATAGAAATAAGATGACAGGAGGCTTTCGTGCTGTTGTGCGCGCGGAAGCCTCCTGTTGCGTTTGTGCCTTTGGGGATGTTCGGTTGCCCGTAATGGCTGTCCTGATCTCTCAAGATATCTGTAAGGCCGCTTGTCGCTTATGGTCGGGTCGGATGGGGCAGCAGTCAGACATTCCTCCTTATTGGCAGTTCCTCTTCCTCATCTGCGCCAGTTGCCATGAGTTATATACGTTGTGCCAGATGCTGTAGAAACCGCCTGCCAGGGCTGTGACAGGCGTGAGGAAGGTGTAGCCCATCCAGATGGCAAACACCGTATTCTTCTGTCCGCATGATTGTGCACCGCTTATCGGGTCGCCGTATTTGCGGCCAGCCAGTCGGCCCACGGCAAACTGTATGATGCAGGCCAGCAGCGAGGCCAGGGCTATCCCACCTGCCAGAGCCAGCGATACGTGGCTCGTGACCAGACTGCGTGTGGTGACTGCCAGAGCCAGAGCCAATGCCACCGCCCACAGGTGGAAGGGCAGATCGCGGAATGAGGCCAGGCGGCCGGTGAGGCCAGGCGAGAGTCTGCGCAGCAGTTCGGCAGCCACAATGGGGCAGAGCAGAAGCGGGAACACCTTGCTCAGAATCATGCTGAAGGCGTGTGCGAAGCCCATCCCGGCCTGCGGGTGAGCCAGTGGCACCAGCAGTGGCACCAGTATAGCCACACCGAGGTTGATGAGCAGAGTGTAGGCTGTGGTGGTTCCCGCGCGCCCGCCCAGCTTGCTCGTCACCACCACGGCGGCTGTTGCGGTGGGGCAGATGAAGCACAGCAGGGCACCCTCGATGACGGGACGGAGCGGAGTGAGGGGGAAGAGGACCAGCACGAGGCACAGCAGCGCAAACATGCCGGCCTGCAGCAGCAGGTTCCACATCTGCCAGCGGCACAGGCGCATCTGCGAAGGATTGACCCTGCAGAAGGTGAGGAAGAGCATCAGAAAGATGAGCACAGGCTGCACCACACCTACTCCCTGCAGCAGCCATCGGCGCATGCCGCCTCCCAGAGGCAGCCACGACAGGATGAAATAAGAGCTGGCACCCGCCATCATGCTTATGGCCAGGGTCCAGCGACGGATAAACTCACGCATGGGCGACTCTCTTGATTGAAAATCCCAGCGCACAGGAGCGTTGGTGGTGCAAAATTACATAAATACGCCCATGCGGCCCATCTTTTTTTGCCAGAATGTTCGTTTCGGTGGAGCTATTATCGTAACTTTGCAGATGAATTCGTTTTATTGACACACTAAGCATGAATATTTATCTTAGATACTTTAACAAGGAGACCCTTGTATCCACAGTAGATGAGGCCATCGATTTCCTTCAGGGCATTACTGATATTGACATGGACGAGTTCCTGATGCAGGACATCAAGGCCTTTGTGGAGAGTAACAACATGTACCCGAAGCGCTACAAGGTGCGCGGCCACTCTTATTTCATCGTCAAGACCACAGCAGCCACTCTGGAAGAGTTCAAGGACAAGGGTGCAGCCGCACGTGAGGCCACCGAGAATGCCCGTGCCCAGCGCGAGGAGCGCCAGCTCTTCTTTACAGCCAAGAAGGTGGGATGGTATGAGGGAAAGCTCATGTTCAAGCGCGTCATCTCAATCCCCCAGACACAGAAGTTCCAGTACATGGACACCACATTCGTGGCACGTGTGCATGCCGACTCTGTGCAGGACTGCTACAACGCCATTGTCAATCATCTGCGCACCCGTTCTGATGTAGATCCGAGGAGCCAGTTCCCCAGCATCAAGGGCCGCAACTTCGAGTGCCGCTACTTGGGCGAATGAGCAAGTCAGGTTTTTTTCTGAAAACTTTGAGTATAACGGGAGCATTGCTTGTCTTTGCTTCCGTTTCTCTGTATGCGGCATCCCAGGTCGATTCCGTAGATAACCGCTGGCTGCCTGTGCCCGACAAGCTGCCCATGCCTCTGCTGTGCGAGCGGCGCGTAAGCCCAATCCCCCAGTACAGCATCCCCGTTGCTGCCCATCATCCCACGGGTCTGACAGGAATAGATGTGTCGCATTACCAGGGCAATATAGAGTGGAGCGATGTGGCAGGCGATGCCAATGTGCGCTTTGCCTATGTGAAGGCCACCGAGGCTTCCACGCTACGTGACAGCCACTTGGAGCGCAATCTGCGTGGTGCCCGGGCTGCGGGAATACCCGTGGGAGTGTATCATTTCTTCAGTCCCACAGCACCCGTCAGTGAGCAGTTGCGCAATTTCCTGGGCAGCGTGAGGCCGCAGGATACCGACCTCATCCCCATCATCGATGTGGAGAAGCGCGGAAGGGCTCCTCTTGCCACCTTCAACAGCCGCCTGCGTACCTTTCTGCAGCAGGTGGAGGAGGCTTATGGCGTGAAGCCTGTCATCTATACAGGCATGAACTTCTACAACCGTTACCTGGTGGGGCAGTTCACGCAGTACAAGTTCATGATAGCCTCTTATTCCGAGGACATACCGCAGTTGCTCGATGAGCCTCGTATGGTCCTCTGGCAGTTTACGGCCGAGGGAAGTGTGGCAGGAGTGCGCACCCACGTAGATCGCAGTCGCTTCATGGACCGCTACACGCTCTCCGACATCCTGCTGCGTCCCTGACTATCAGTTCGATACACGTGCGATGGGGTATGCCTACATGCAGGCATCACCCCCTCGCATGCCTTTTGTCCTCATCCCCACATCAGTACATCCAGCCTCTCCGACGGCAGCCCGAATGGCGCAGAAGCCAGCTCTCTCCCATGTGCCGGATTTTTCCATCCTAAAACTCACAGCGGTGCATGTGCCGTTGCAGCGTGCTCCATCGGCCGTTGCAGCGTGCTTCATCTCCCATCGCACCATGCTGCACCTTTTCCTCCAATATTGTGCTGTTTGTATAGAAGGCAGAAAAGCCTCCTTCTGACCTCTGCCGGATGAGCCGGATGGTGTCGCAATACCATATTCACGAATAGCAAATCGGACAAGTTCCCATTGGGATGTACCAAAGCGGTTAATGTACCCGCATTTGATTTGGAATGAGCTTGGATAGTCATGCGATTTGTCGTAATTTTGCATCTAAAGACAATAAGCGTATGGTTGAAACACATGGGCTGTTTTAGCAAAACACGCTTCGAGTTTTGCCCAAACAGGAGGCTCGCTCGGCGCTTCTCTTCTGTTTGGCATCATCATGCATCCTTCCGAAGGCTTTCTTCTTCCCTATGCCAATCCTTTTCCCTGCGTTTGCTTGCCTGTTTGCTGTAAATCTTTTATCTTTGCATTATTCAAGGGATTGCGAGGCCGCTTAGTCATCATGAGGCGGGTGGCCGAAGCAGGTTCCTGTACCGACTGATGATAAGGGAAGTTCGATTTAGCAGCGTTCTTTACGGCAGACTCAATGCCGTGTTGAGCGAAGGAGGTTGCGCCATGTTGCCCGACTTCCTGCGCACGCTCAGTGTGTCGCAGTTTCGTACTGCGGGATACATTCTGGGCGAGCGTGTTGCCGCTGAAGTTGCGCCCGAAGTGTTCTGGGAACTGTTCATCACCCTCCACTCCTTTGATAATCGTGCTTTTCTGGTCACCATGCTTCATGCACTTGCAGCTCGTCTCGATAGGGGAGAAGTGAGTCTGGATGATGCGGGATTCCATCAGTTGCTGACTCGTATCACCGAAGTCGATGCCGACAAGGCGCTGCGCATCTTGCTTCCTCTCCAGCAGGCGCCGCAGCAGGTATCGCGTCTTCTTGGTGATATGCAGGTGGATGATGCCATGAAGCGCATTCGCCTCTTGCTGCCCACAGGCACCATCCCTTGCCATTACATTCTTTTCCTCACCCTTCGTCAGGTGGAGCACAACCACTCCCTTCTCGTGCGTGTGGCAGCATCACTCATTCGTCAGGGCGACTCGGTCTCCTTCAATATGGCCAGTCTGATGAAGGCATATTTCGGTCTCAAGGAACTGAAAGGCACCTTCTCGCTTCATCTTCAGCCCTGGCAACTGAGCCGCATAGAGACCTCCTACGAAGCGTTCCGCCAGACCATTTCTTTCTGATAATTTCCCTTCTCTCATCTTGTTCTGCAATATTGCAAGGAGGGTGCTGACTGATTGGTCTGGATTTCACATTGGGCTTATGAAGAGAAAAGTATATAATGATACAATGGCCATCTGATATACGTGTATGCCAGGTGATCACGTTCTAATTGAAAATAGCATTCAAAGCAAGAACTATTTTCTCTCGTTCACCGCTGCCTTTTGTTGAGAGTCGAAGTAAAGGCAGGCCGTATATCGACAGGATGTGATCTTTCAACAAGTCACGCTGATGCTGTATCGTCTCTTCATTGTGAAACGAATATCCGTCTGTCTCTATGGCAAGTACAGGTTGTTTTCCTACACGATTGATTATAAGGAAATCGAGATGTGTGCTATAGTTTGCAGCATATTTCAGTTCTTCAGCCGACATTAGTGATGTATTTTTAATGACCTGCCGTAGAGGAATGTGGCATAGCACCTTCAAACAATCATAATCGGGATTGGATGCCAATACCTCGTTAATCAATGCATAGGTCAGATTTTCCGATGCATATTCAGATATTTGCGGGTTGTTCTTGAGGAAGTTCAACCTCTGCTCAGTATATTGATTATATAGATAGTCGAAAATGGATGCCAGCTTGCTCTCTGTCACGGAACAGTTGTTATAGGCAATGTAGTCAAGCAAATCCATTACGTTGTGGTGTTTCGCTTGCTCGTTTCCTGTCATAATGAGGCAGAATCTTTTTTGTGCTCTTGATACTGCGACGTTCAACATCTTGGCATCGTCAGCAAACTCCGAAATCTGGTTATCTACAACACTCATTATTATTGTGTCTTCTTCACGTCCCTGGTACTTGTGTATTGTGCCGGTCTTTACTTCATTCAGTTGTTGGCAGAAAGCGTTCACCTGGTTGTTGTACGGAGTAACAATACCGATACTGCCGCATTCCTTCAGGGTTGGCAACAATTCTTCCTTCACCACATCGATTTCCCGCTGATTAATATGATTGATGGCATGATTTCCTTTGACGGTTCTTATGGCTCTCAATACATTCTCTTCACCTTGGTCCTCGGTCATGATAAGCAGATTGCCACCGTAAAATTTTTGATTACAGAAGTTGATTATGCGCGGATGGCAGCGATAGTGTTCCCGAAGCATTGTTTCTGTTACGTCAGGTATAACTTTTAGTACAGATTCCAGGAAGCTGTATTTTGAGCAGTCGTATCCTTCTGCTATGTTATAAGGTTTGGCGATGGCCTGCAATTTTTTCCTGTCCTCTTCTGTTTCCACGTTCGGCAACTGCTTTGTGTCTCCCACAATAATGGCATTCCTTGCACAGGTAAGAGCTAAAGTGCCGGTTTCTGACGATACTTGTGATGCTTCATCCATAATGAGATAATCGTATGGTTCATCAGTAAATACGCACGAACGTGCCGACATGGTGGTACTGAGTATTACAGGGTATTCCTGTTTCATCATCGCGCCTTGTCTGCTCATGTCTTGGGTATCTGCAAAATACATCCTATTTTGTCCTTTATAATGGTCGTGCAATGACGATTTTAAGAGGAGCATGGAATCTTCCGATAAGTTTTTGGCCAATGCTTTTGCATCGTGTGAAGCCATTTCTTGATCGATGACTTCTAAGCGTTGGCTGATTTCCCGAATCCTGTTTAAGTAATATAACGTTTGAAGTTCCAGGATAAGTGCTGTCAAATCGTTTTTGTCTATCTTATTCTGCACATGCATCCTATTGGTACATGTCCATTGTAGCCACCACCATTTGATTCGTTCTATCCATTTCCCGATCCAGTGAGTCGGTTCTATGTATTCGCCATCAGCCCGTGTTTGGCAATTCAGCCAAACGGACAGGATACGCTTGGAGTTGATATGGTGTTTTGATACCGTGTTCTCATCAACGTCATTGTCCTGACAGAAGTGTTTCCATTCCAATCCGATAGTTTGTTGTTCCTGCAATAGCAGTGCACGCTCATTCTGTAATGCATAGACTTTGTCCAAGTGTTGTGAGGTGTTACGCATCCGTTGCTCTATTTGAAAGGATGCTCTGATTTCCAATCCCCACATTCTGCACTCGTCTGGTATGGCAGGTTGATTGGCAATGAATGCAGTCTTGTTGTCTTTATTGCCAAGTTGGGCTGCAATAAAACCTATACCATATTTTTCCAGTTTTTCCAATACATTTGCTGTAGCAGAGTTGTTGTTTGACACGACAATCGCCGTTTTGCCTTGTCTGATGATGTTCGCAATAATGTTCAATATGGTTTGTGTCTTACCTGTACCAGGAGGCCCTTGGATGACACTTATTTGGTGTTCGAAGGCTTGGGCTACAGCAGTCTTTTGGCTGCTATTGCACCCAAAAGGATAGATCAATTCTTTATGACTTCGTTTCTTGGGCTTGTTCTCAACTGGGTTAAGATAGCAGGCGGCTGCCGTCTCTTTGTCAACAAAGTCCACTCTGTCATATATTTGCGACAAGATGCCTTCCGGATTCTTTTCGTCTTGGCCCAGTCGGTTGATGCTTGCCACACTTTTCATGTAAGCCAGAACATCCTTTGTGGCAATTTCCTGGAGGCAGGATTGCTTTACTACAACTTTTCCTACAGCGTCATCCAGAACGAAGTTGCCATCGAAGATGATTCTCCAGCAACTGTGTCCATTGTTGTCAAAACCCCATATGTCTTGGATACCTTTTTTCAATCTTCCGCTTACATATACCTTACATTGTGCAGGGTCTTTCCATTCTGGTTTACTGAGCCAAGTCACTTTACCATAGGCATAATTATAGGTGCGTACATTGTTTTTGAAACGTACGCTATATCCCGTAGTCCCATTCTTGCGTATGGTATCTATCTGCAGGGTCTTTGGCTCTCCATTGAGCAGAATAAAGTGTTTTGATAAGTCCATACTATTATAATGTTAACTAAAAATCTATTTGTATGATATCTATTCCTTCCGTTCGTCTGAAATCGTATCCTATTGCACTTGTGTGAAGTCATTTCTTGAATTCGGAATATGGAAGTTTGTGTCTTGAGATAGACAAAGATAGGGTAAATATCCGAAAGTATAACACAAAAAGGAGAGCGTTTTACATAGGCATCCGGTTAGACTTGGTTGCATGGTTCGGTTTCCAGTTCGGTCGTTGGACCGTCTTTTCGCCCCGCCCCTTGCCTCTTGGCTCTCTGCCCGTCCCAAGTGCCCCGAAAAA